>Ga0224508_10000336_pt1 | contig 47204 bp, 36 predicted proteins | sample SF_Jan12_sed_USG_4_FD_170157 | JGI IMG/M metagenome (GOLD analysis project Ga0224508, IMG submission 170157) | Sediment microbial communities from San Francisco Bay, California, United States - SF_Jan12_sed_USGS_21 | ecosystem: Environmental > Aquatic > Marine > Sediment | place: USA... | reverse complement strand
CGTCCTCGTCATCGAACTCGACCCGGAGCGACCGCGTCCCGTGCTCGAGCTTGAGGGCACGGGGCGTGTCGACGGTCTCGACCCGCCCGTCGACGATGAAACCCACGCGATCGCACAGCTCGTCCGCGACCGCCATGTCGTGCGTCGTGAGGAAGGTCGTGACGCCACGCCCCTGCTGTTCCCTCACGATGTCCCGCACCCTCCGCCCGTTGATGGGGTCGAGCCCGGCGGTGGGCTCGTCGAGGAACCACAGGCGCGGCCTGTTCAAGAGACTCCGAGCGAAGTTGAGGCGGTGCTTCATCCCCTTCGAGAACTGCGAGACGCGCACGTCGGCGTCCCCGTCGAGCGCGACCATCTCGAGGAGACTCCCGGGGTCCTCGCCCTCTCCCTCGTAGAGCGACCCGAAGAAAGACAGGTTTTCTCTCGCCGTTAGCTTCGCGAAGTGGTTCGGTGCTTCGAACGACACGCCGATCTCCTCGAAGTACTCCGCTCCCCAGTCAACGAGCGAACGGTCCATGACCTTCACATTCCCCTCGAAGCCCTTGAGAAGCCCGATCAGGATGTTCTGGGTCGTGCTCTTGCCGGCGCCGCTCGGGCCGAGGAAGCCGAATACCTCGCCCTGTTCGATGCTGAACGAAAGGTCTCGCACGGCGGGGTGTTCGCCGTTCGGGTAGGAATACGTGAGCCCTTCCACCTCGATCATGCCTGACCCCGTTTCTCTTGCGTCGCCGGACCGTTACGGGAGGTCCGGTGGTGGTACGCGTCTCCGGCTTGCCTGCTCGAACGCGAACGCCAACTCGATAAGACGGGGCTCGCTGCAGGCGGATGCCGTGAAGCCGACTCCGAAGGGGGCGGGCCGCGCATCGAAGCCCTCGGGGAAGCCCGGGTCGGGGTCGTTCGACGCGAACCCGAACGGCACCACGATGTGTGGAACCTGCGCGCGTGCCGCGAGCCCGGCACCGCGCGACCCGGGCGTGAGGATCGCGTCCAGGTCATGCTCTACGAGCACGGCGTCGATCCCCTCGGTCCGGCTCAGTCGGGCGTCCTTGGCCATGTCCGCATCGTTGCGCGCGCGGTCTCGCTCGAGATCCATCTCGTCGGAGATGTCGAACCGCGATTGCCCGTACTTCATCGCGCCATCGTCCGCATGCTCGGTATTCCACTGGCGGAGCTCCGTCAGCGTCTTCACCGGAGCTCCGTCGCCGAGCGTCGCCAGCCACGCGTTGAAATCCCGCTTCGCACCGTATTTGAAGTTCACGGTACATCCGGCGTCACCGGCCCGGTCCTGACTCCCGCTCACGCACAGCGGCCAGGCGTTGAAGTTGTCGTCCGGGTTCGGGTTCACGAAGCTCGGGACGTCGGCCGGGTCGACGATCGTGGCGCCCGCCTCGGCGAGGACCACGATCGCTTCGGCCATGAGCGCCGCCTGCTGGTCCGTGAGTCCGCCTCGCGGCCGGTCATCGCCGTCCAGCGTGACTGGGTCGTAATAGAACGCCCGGGGGATCCCGATTCGCGCTCCTCGCAGTCCGTCCGCGTCGAGGTGCGGCGTGTAGTCGCCCCCGGGGGGCGCGGTGCAGACCGACGTGGCCGGGTCGTTCGGGTCCGGCGACGCGCCTTCGAGCACACCGAGCAGGATCGCCGCGTCGGTCACGGTCCTCGCCATGGGCCCGGCCATGTCGTGGTCGAGGGTCACGGGTGCGATCCCCCATCGACTCACCCGCGCGAGCGTAGGCCGAATGCCGACCAGCATGTTGGCGTTCGACGGGCTGATGATCGAGCCGCCCGTGTCCGTCCCCACGTTCGCCGCCCAGAAGCTCGCCGCGGTTCCGATCCCCGAGCTCGAACCCCCCGTCGAGAGCGCCGGCCGGCCGTCATCGAATCCGTCGCGCGGGTCCGCCCGCGGGTCGTACGGATTGTACCCGTAGCCCGCGACGGCCGTGTAGTTGCCCGGCATCGGGTTCGGCGCGCCCGCCATCCAGTTGGCGAACTCCGTCAGCCCGGCCTTGGCGATGATGATCGCCCCGGCCTCCCGGAGGTTTGCCGTCAGCGTCGCCTCGTACGGAGGGATGTAGTCGTGGAAGGCCAGGGCGCCGTACGTCGTCGGGATATGCGTGGTTTGAATGTTGTCCTTGAGGGCGATGGGGATCCCGTGCAGGGGCCCTCGCACGCGGCCGGCCGCGCGCTCCGCATCGAGCTCGTCGGCCTCCGCCAGCGCCCTGGCGTTGATCGTGATCGCCGCGTTCAGTCGATCCTCGTGGCGGTCCATGCGCGCGAGATAGGCTTCGACGAGCTGGCGGGCCGTGAGGGCCCCGCTCTCCATCGCCGCCTGCAGATCGGGGATCGTCGCCTCGACGACATCGTAGGACGTCGCGCTGGGGTCGTCCGCTTCCGGTGAAGCACAGGCACCGACCAGCAGGAAGGCGAGCGCGAAAGCCGGGCGTGCAGTCCTCATTCGTCACCCTCCATTTCGCGTTTCGGTGGAAACCGGAGCACCCCCTCCTGAGCCACCGATGCGACGAGCACGCCGTCGCGGGTGAAGAACTGACCGCGCGCGAACCCACGCGCGCCGCACGCGATCGGGCTGTCGACGGAATAGAGAAGCCAGTCGTCGATTCGGAAGGGCCGGTGGAACCAGATCGAGTGGTCGAGAGACGCCGCCATGATGCCCGGCTCGCGGAACGACCGGCCGTGCGGCTGCAGCGCGGCTCCGAGCAACCAGTAGTCCGACGTGTACGCGAGCACCGCCTGGTGATGGAGGGGATCGTCGGCCAGCTGGCCGACCGTCCGGACCCATGTGTTCCTCACAGGCTCGCTGGGCTCGGGGTCGAACGGATCCCGTGGCTCGACCGGGCGGGCATCGAGGGGTCGGTCCTGCGTGAGGACGGGTCGGAGCTTCTCCGGAATCAGCTCCGCCCGTTCCCGGATCATCTCGAGCTCGGACGGCAGACCCTCCGGGCCCGGCACATCAGGCATCTCCGCCTGGTGTGAGAAACCATCCTCCGTCCGGTGGAAGGAGGCCGACATGTTGAAGATCGCGTTCCCGTGCTGGATCCCGGTCACGCGCCGGGTCGCGAAGCTCCGGCCATCACGCAGGCGATCGACGAAGTAGACCACCGGCGTCTCGAGATCGCCCGACAGGATGAAGTAGCCGTGCATCGAGTGGACCGCGCGGTCCTCCTCCTCGACGGTGCGACGGGCCGCGACCAGGGATTGCGCCAGCACCTGGCCGCCGAAGATCCGCCCGGAACCGATGTCGCGGTTTCGCCCGCGGTAGATGTTCCGTTCGAGGGGCTCGAGCTCGAGCAGGTGGACGAGGTCTTCTATCGAGTAAGCCATGGTCTCGCAGATCGGTGTCGGTGCCCGTCAGCCAGCCGCGGTTGACCGGTTTCAGGTGCCTGGCGCTCCCAAGCTCGGGGAAACGCCACGTCCTGAACAGGGGCTGGTGGCAGCAGCCTGGAGCGGCGATTACGTTTCCGTTGGATGCCGGAAACAACCGACTGGAGAGGGAATATGAGACACCTGCCGACCGCGATCGCCCTGTCGGTGGCGGCCTCCTTCGCTGCGGCCGAAGCCCTTGGCGCACAAGACGTTCGGGACGACGTGACCGAGACGATCGACGCCTTCGTCGAGGCCGATGAGGGGATGGAGGAGTGGTTCGAGACGGCCCACGCCTACGCGGTGCTTCCCAATGTGGGGAAGGGCGGGTTCATCGTGGGCGCCGCGCACGGCACCGGTCAGGTCTTCGAGGGGGGCGACCTCATCGGCGAGCTCGAGATGGCTCTCGTGTCGGTCGGCCTCCAGATCGGGGGCCAGTCCTATAGCGAGGTCATCTTCTTCCAGAACGAGGGAGCTCTCCAGCGCCTGATCGACGGCAACCTGGAGTTCTCGTCGGCCGTTTCCGCGGTGATCGTCACCTCGGGTGTGGCGGCGAGCGCCAACTACAGCAACGGCCTCGCCGTCTTCACACGCCCGAAGGGCGGGGCGATGGCCGAAGCATCGCTTGCCGGTCAGAAGTTCGAGTTCACGCCTTACCCGTAGTGGTCGGGTCCTTGCGAGAAACCGCATTAAGCGGATGCCCGTCTCATGTGTTGATTCCATGAGCGGATCGGAGAAGGCGTCCCCGGACTGTGCGAGCGCTCGATTCTTGCACGCTCACGACCCCTCGAACTCGAAGGTCCGACGGGCCTTTCAACCTTGCCATTAGTGGCTTTTCGCAACTAGGCTAGGGATTGGAAGTTGCACGGAGCCGACCCTATGAAATTACACGCCGCGCGCTGGACGATGGGCGCGTTGATGGTGATCAGCGGCCATTCCGCGCTCCACGCGTCGATGCCGCAACAGGCGACGTCTGTCCCGGCTCGATCCGGCGACGAGGTCGCCGCCATCGCGGCGCGCCTGGCCGCCGTAACGCCGGCAAGCCCCAGCCTTCGACACGCGACCGCCGAAATCGACCTCAACGAGGTCGTTCAGGGTGTCTGCGTCCGCTGCCACAACGACGACCGGTTGCGTGGAAATCTCTCGCTAGAGGAATTCGACGCCCATCGGCCGGACGAGTACGGCGAGGTCGCGGAGAAGATGATCCGCAAGCTGCGGGCGGGCATGATGCCTCCACCCGGGACGAGGGCTCCCGGCGCGGATACCCTGCTCAGTCTCGCCGAAGGGCTCGAGGAAATCCTCGATGAGGCAGCGATCGACAGACCGAATCCGGGTCGCCGGACCTTCCAGCGGCTGAACCGGCCCGAATACGAGCGCGCCGTGCTCGATCTGTTGGGTCTCGATGTCGACGCGGGCGACTGGCTTCCGCTCGATCAGATGAGCGCGAACTTCGACAACATCGCCGACGTGCAGGCGCTCTCCCCGACCCTGATCGACGCCTATCTGAACGCCGCAGCGGAGATCAGCCGCATGGCGATCGGGGATCGTGCCGCTCCGGCGATCAACAAGACGTACAGGAACTCGCAATACGTCTCTCAGCATCCCTGGGACCATGTCGAAGGGGCCCCCTACGGGACGCGCGGCGGAATCGTGGTCGATCACGTGTTCCCAGCGGACGGGGAGTACGTCTTCGAGCTCACGTTCGGCTCAGGAGCGAACTCGCGACTCGAAGACGTCGATGTCTCGATCGACGGCGAGCGCGTCTCTCTCGTCCACTTCACCCGTACGGGCCAGGGCGCGGACAATCGCGGCGCGGCGCCGGTCGGCACCGAGCGGATCTTCGTGCGGGCTGGACAGCGCCGGGTGTCCGCGGCTTTCATCAAACGCTCCGACGGACCCTACGAGGACCTGATTCGCCCGCACGACTGGTCGAACGCCGGCGGCGGATCTGGCGGCAGCGGCGTGACGACGCTCCCCCATCTCGAGGGTCTGACGATCGGCGGACCGTACAATGCGACCGGCGTCTCCGAATCGGAGACGCGCGCCCGCGTATTCACGTGCAGGCCGACGTCTCCCGAGGAGCGGCCGTCGTGTGCCGCGGAGATTCTGCGGCGGCTGGCCACGCGCGCGTACCGACGGCCTGCGACCGAGCGCGACCTAGAGGGGCTCATGTCCTTCTACGACATCGGCTCGGCCGAAGGCGGCTTCGAGACCGGCGTCCGGATGGGCCTCGAAGCGATCCTCGTGAGCCCCTTCTTCGTTCTGCGGCTCGAGCGCGAGCCCGAGGGGGTCGCCTCAGGCGAGTCCTTCCGGTTGAGCGATTCCGACATCGCGTCTCGTCTCTCGTTCTTCCTGTGGGGTCTGCCCCCGGATGAGGAGCTTCGGGCGGCCGCCGACGAGGGGACGCTCACGGACCCGGACGTCCTCGAGGCGCAGGCGCGACGGATGCTCGCGGACCCGCGGGCGGAGGCGCTCGGCACACGCTTCGTCGCGCAGTGGCTGCGTCTACAGGATCTCCACAAGGTCCGGCCCGACCCGAACTTCTATCCGGACTTCGACGAGAACGTGGCGGACGCGATGCGCCGCGAGACCGAGCTCTTCTTCTACAATCTCGTGAGCGAGGACCGCAGCGCGCTCGAGCTGTTCACCGCAGACTACACGTTCGTGAACGAGCGTCTCGCCGGCCACTACGGGTTCCCGGATGTCGCGGGCGCGCACTTCCGGAAGATCCAGTATCCGGACGACACGCGGCGCGGGGTTCTGGGTCAGGGAAGCGTCCTCGTGCTGACGTCGCTCGCGAACCGCACGTCCCCCGTATTGCGGGGCAAGTGGGTCATGGAGGTTCTGCTCGGCACCCCTCCTCCTCCTCCTCCGCCCGGTGTCCCGGATCTCGACGAAACGGAAGGGTCGAAGGACGGGCGAATGCTCACGACCCGGGAGAGAATGGAGATGCATCGGGCCAGCCCGGCGTGTCGTTCGTGCCACCGCTTCATGGACCCGATCGGTCTGGCGCTCGACAACTTCGACGTGACCGGCAAGTGGCGTCAGCGCGAGAACGGGATGCCACTCGACACGCGCGGTGATTTCTACGACGGGACGCCGGTATCCAATCCCGCCGAGCTCACGGCCGTGCTCCTGAGTCGACCGCTGCCGCTCATGCGGACCTTCACCGAGAACCTCATGGCCTATGCGCTGGGCCGGCGAGTAGAGCATTTCGATCAGCCCGCGGTCCGGGCGATCGTGAACGACGCTGAGTCGGACGGTTATCGTCTCACGTCGCTGATCCTGGGCGTCGTGGGCAGCGACGCCTTCCTGAAGAAGCTGGGCGGCGTGGAGAGCGCGCCGATCGCAACGGATGAAGTCTCCCAGGAAGAGCGCCGCTAGGCGGACACCGACTGGGTTGGAACCGAGGTGTGAGGAGACCCACGAATATGGAATTCATCAGCGGCAAGCACATTCCGCGGCGGACCTTCCTCCGGGGCGCCGGGGCGACGGTGGCCCTCCCGTTCCTGACCGCAATGGTCCCGGCAGGGCGACTCTGGAGCCGCGAGCTCGCGAAGAACTCCCAGACCCGGCTGATCTGCATCGAGGAGGTGCACGGGCTGGCGGGGTGCAACGAGTGGGGAGCCACGCAGAACCTGTTCGCTCCGGAAAAGGTGGGCCGTGACTTCCAGCTCATCGACGACAGCGCACTCGCGTCGCTGCGCCCCTACCAGGACCAGCTCACCATCGTCTCGAACACCGACGTTCGGATGGCGGAGGCGTTCACGCCGCCCGAAATCGGCGGCGACCACTTCCGGTCGAGCGCGGTGTTCCTCACGCAGTCGCACCCGAAACAGACGCAGGGATCCGATATCTACTGCGGCACGTCGATGGACCAGCTGTATGCGCAGCGCTTCGGGCAGGATACGCCGATGCCGTCGATGCAGTTCTGCATCGAGAACCTCGATCAGGCCGGCGGTTGCACCTACAACTACTCCTGCGCGTATACGGATTCGCTCAGCTGGGCCTCGCCGACCGAGCCCCTTCCAATGATCCGCGATCCGCGCGTCGCGTTCGACATGCTGTTCGGTGCGGGCGGTTCGCCGGAGGAGCGCGAGGCGCGCCGGCAGACCCGCAAGAGCCTCCTGGACTGGATCGCGGGAGAGGTCGCCACGGTCAAGCGCCAGCTCGGCGCCGAGGACTCGCTTCGCATGGACCAGTACCTCAACAACGTCCGCGAGCTCGAGCGGCGGATCGAGATGATCGAGGTACGTAACGCGAGTGGCGAAGAGCGGGCGCTTCCGGAAGCTCCGGCGGGTGTCCCGGACTCGTTCACCGAGCACATGCAGCTGATGTTCGACATTCAGGTGCTCGCGCTCGAGACCGACATGACCCGGGTAATCTCCTTCAAGACCGGGCGGGACGCGCAGAATCGGGTGTTCCCCGAGAGCGGCTCGGATCGTCCGTTCCACCCGGCCTCGCACCACGGGGGCCGCGAGGAGGGGGTCATGGAGTTCAACAAGATCTGTACGTTCCGGGTCGGACAGCTCCCGTACCTGATCGACAAGCTCCAGAACACGATGGAGGGCGACAGCCCCCTGCTCGACAAGACCGTCGTGATGTGGGGCTCACCGATGGCGGACTCGAACCTCCACAACCATCGCCGGGCGCCGCTGATCTTCCTCGGGAAGGGAAACGGCATGTTCGAGGGCAACATGCACATCCAGGCGCCGGACGAGACGCCGATGGCGAACGCGATGCTCACGGTTCTTCGGGGTCTGGGCCACGAGGACATGAAGAGCTTCGGCGACAGCACCGGCGAGCTCTCGCTCACATCCGCCTCCTCCGTATCGCAGGGCGGGTGAACCGCGTGAAGGACGCCGCCAGACGAGGGATTTCCGCAGTCTTCCTGGCGGTGCTCGTGGCGGCGGCGCCGGCGCCCGACTCGCCGGTGGCGGACGCGGCCATGAGAGGAGACGCCGACGCCGTCCGGGAGCTCCTTCGGGCCGGCGCGGACGTGAACGCCGCGCAGGGCGACGGCATGACGGCGCTGCACTGGGCGGCCGAGCGCGGTGACGCGGAGCTGGCCGGCATGCTGATCTACGCCGGCGCGAACGTCGAGGCCGTCACGCGCATCGGACATTACACGCCGCTTCACCTCGCGAGCCGGAGCGGAGATCCGACGACCGCGCGCATGCTGCTCGAGGGCGGAAGCGATGCGAGGGCCGCCGCATCCACGACGGGGGCCACCCCGCTCCACCTGGCGGCAGCCGCCGGCGACCCGGAGGTCGTCGGCCTCCTGATCGACCATGGGGCCGACCCGGACGCCCGCGAGAGCGAGTGGGATCAGACTCCCCTGACGTTTGCCGCCGCCCGGAATCGTGCGACCGCGATCGCCATGCTGCTCGAGCGAGGGGCCGATCCCTCCCTGACGTCGAGGGTCATCGACCTCGACCGGATGCAGAAGCTCGAGCGTTCGGCGCAGGCGCGTCAGAACGAGGTCATGAAAGCGTTCCGCGGCAAGGAGGAGCGTCAGGTGACCTCCGCCGAGCTTCAAGCCGCCGTCCGTGCCGGTCGCGAGATCTACCTGCAGCCGGCCGAGGAAGAAGAGGACGAGGAGGCAGAAGAAAAGACCGAGGAGGACGATCTCCGCGCGCTCTTCACGCCGCCGATCCAGAAGACCGGGGGCCTCACTCCGCTCCTTCACGCCGTACGCCAGGGGTATGCGGAGGCCACGATGGCCCTCCTGGACGGCGGGGCGGACATCGATCAGGTGAGCGCGGCGGACGGGACTTCGCCGCTCCTCATGGCCACGATCAACGGTCAATTCGATCTCGCCCGCCTGCTGGTGGAGCGTGGGGCGGACCCGAACATCGCCTCCGATCTGAATGGAGTCACGCCGCTCTGGGCGGCCGTCAACGCGGAGTGGCAGCCACGCACGCGCTTCCCGCAGCCGCAGCAGCGAGGGCTTCAGGCGACCAGCTACCTCGATCTGATGACTGCCGTTCTCGAGGCCGGAGCGGATCCGGACGCCAGGCTGACCAAGCACCCCTGGTACATGGTCTACACCGGGTGTGGAAACCGGAACTGCGGTCTCGTCGATACCAACGGGTCCACCGCCTTCTGGCGGGCGGCCTACGCGACCGATGTCGCCGCGATGCGGCTGCTCGTGTCGTACGGGGCCGATCCGGAGATCGCCACGCTCGCGCCGCCGCGTCGCGCCCGGCTGACGACGGACGAGTTCTTGCGACGCCAGGCGCGGAACCGGCTGACGCAGGCCGACTTCGATGAGATGGAGGACTCTGCGGCGGTCAAGCTGATTGCCAGCCTTCGTGACGAGCTGCCGGATTCGATCGGGGTCGTGTACCCGGATGTCTACCTCGAGGCCGATCCGACGACGGCTCGCGATCAGGTACTCGCGATATACGACATCGCCGATTCGATTCGTGCCGAGCGTCCCGATCCATCGGGGCTGTCTCCGGTGCCCGCCGGTGGACCCGCCGTGGCTCCGATCCACGCGGCTTCGGGGGTCGGATACGGCGAAGGGTTTGCGGGGAATGCGCACCGTCACGCTCCCGACGCCTGGATGACGTCGGTCCGCTACCTGATTGAGGAGCTGGGCGCGGACGTCAACCTGCGCGACCACAACGCCTACACGCCGATGCATCATGCGGCGGCGCGCGGCGACAACGAAATGATCGAGTACCTCGTGTCCATGGGCGGCGATGTCACGGTGGTCAGCCGCCGGGGTCAGACGACAGCGGATCTGGCCAACGGGCCGGTTCAGCGCGTGTCGCCGTTCCCCGAGACGGTCGCGCTGCTCGAGAAGCTCGGTTCGAAGAACAACCACAACTGCATGTCCTGCTGACGCGCGCCAACCAGACCGCGGGCGCCGGCCAGTGACTTCGCCGACGCAGGGCCACAGGCCTCGATCGACACTGACGATCGAGGCCTGTGTCGCATCCGTGGCCGACGCCGAGGCGGCGGCGGTGGGAGGGGCCGACCGACTCGAGCTCAACCGGGCGCTGGACCGGGACGGGCTCACGCCCCCGATCGATCTGCTGGTGGACGTCGTCGAGGCCGTCGATCTCCCGACCATCGCGATGGTCCGACCGCACGACCGGGGATTCGTCTACAGGCCGGCCGAGCTCGACGACATGCTAGACACCGCTGCCCGGTTTGTCTCGGTTGGAGCGGCAGGAATCGCCATCGGCCCCCTCACGCCGAAGGGGAGCATCGACGAGGACGCTCTGGTCCGGCTCGTCGCCAGTGTCGTCGGCGCCGAGGTCGTCTTTCATCGCGCCTTCGACGTGATACAGGATCAGGAGGGCGCCCTCGAGACGCTGGTGTCCGCCGGCGTCTCCCGTGTCCTCACCTCCGGCGGGGCCCGGACCGCTCCAGAGGGGGCCGCACAGATCGCGCGTCTGATCCGCCAGGCGCGCGGCCGGATCGAAGTCCTCCCGGGGGCGGGTATCGGGCCCGGGAACGCGAGTGACCTCGTTCGCCGCACCGGGTGCACGCAGGTGCACGGGACGTTTCGGGAGACCGGGGCCGCGCTGGCGGGCACCAGTGCGACTGTCGTCGCCGCCGTGCGCCGAGCCGCGGAGACGGCCGGGGCGCATGTCGCTCCCCACGACGATGAGTAGACCGCATATTGTAGCGATCGCGGTCGCCACGTTCCCGTACAGCCAGAGGACCCGCCCTCCATGAACCGTGTCTCGCCTCTGACGAAGCCCTGGAAACCGCTGGTCGCCGGCCTGGTCGCCGGGGCCCTGCTGACCGTTTCCTCCGCCCTGCACGCGCAACAGCTCAGCGAACGGGAGAGCCGGATCGTCTCCGCGGTCGAGAGTGAGGCCGACGCCGCGATCGCCCTCCTCGAGCGTCTCGTCAACATCAACAGCGGCACGATGAACTTCGAAGGGGTGCAAGCAGTCGGCAGCCTCCTCCGGGCCGAGTTCGATGCCCTCGGGTTCGAGACGGAGTGGGTCGACGGCGGGCCGTTCGACAGGGCGGGGCACCTGGTCGCGCGCCATGGGGACCGCGGCCCCCATCTGCTGTTGATCGGACACCTGGACACGGTGTTCGAGCCCGAGAGCGCCTTCCAGACCTTCGAGCGCGAAGGTGAACGCGCGGCCGGGCCCGGCGTCGTGGACATGAAGGGTGGGGATGTGATCATCGTCCATGCGCTGAAGGCGCTGGCGGCAGCGGGAGGACTGGACGCCGTTACGATTACCGTGGTGATGACGGGTGACGAAGAGCGCAGCGGCAGGCCACTCGATCTGTCGAAGGCCGCGATCGTCGAGGCGGCGGACGCGGCCGACATCGCCATCGCGTTCGAGAACGGAGACAGCAATCCGGCCACGGCCGTCGTCGCCCGGCGCGGGTCCACCGGGTGGCGTCTCGAGGTGACGGGCACGCCGGCCCACTCCTCCCAGCTCTTCCAGCCCGAAGTGGGCGCGGGCGCGATCTACGAGGCCTCGCGCATCCTGTCGGGGTTCTACGACCGTCTCGCGGGCGAGCCTCTCCTGACGTTCAACCCGGGGGTCGTGGTGGCGGGGACGGAAGTGGAGTACGACGCCTTCTCCGCATCGGGCGACGCCTTCGGGAAGAGCAACGTCGTGGCCGGCCGGGCCACGATCACGGGCGATCTCCGAACCATTACGCTCGATCAGCTCGAGTCGGCCCGCTCCGTCATGCGGTTCGTCGCGGGTCAGAACCTCCCCGGCACGACGGCCGAGATCACCTTCGACGATGGGTATCCGCCGCTGGCGCCCTCGGACGGCAACCGTCGTCTGCTCGCCATGTTCGACCAGGTGAGCCGCGACCTGGGGGCGGGGCCCGTCAGCGCGGTGAACCCCCGGAATGCCGGCGCCGCCGATGTCGCGTTCACGACGGGACTCGTGGACATGGCGATCGATGGACTCGGGCCGGGCGGTGGGAACGACCACACGGTGGACGAGTGGATCGACCTGCCGACCCTGGCCCTGCAGACGAAGCGGGCCGCCCTCCTGATCTCGCGTCTCGCCGAGCGGCCGGTCTCCTGATGGCGATCCCCGTCATCGATTTCGGCGGGTTCGACGGGTCCGAGGATCGCCGTGCCCGCGTCATCGAAGAGGTCGGGGACGCGTGTCGAAACTGGGGGTTCTTCCAGGTGGTCGACCACGGCATCGCGGATGAGCTGATCGACCGGGTCTGGTCGGAGACCCGTGCCTTCTTCGAGTTGCCCCGTGATGTGAAGCTCGCGATCTCGCGCACTGCCGAGAATCCCCGCGGGTACTACGATCGCGAGCTGACCAAGAACGCGCGCGACCAGAAGGAGGTGTTCGACTTCGGGTACGTGCTCAGGCCGGATCTGGCCGACGACCACCCGGCGAACCGTGCACCCGTCGACGGGTTCAACCAGTGGCCGGCCGCCGCCCCGGAGCTCCGGTCGACGATGACCGCGTACTTCGCCGCCTGCGAAGGTCTCGGCGCGAGGATCTTTCAGGCGTTTTCTCTCGGCCTCGGTCTCGAGGCGGATCATCTCGAAAGCTACTTCCAGCCCCACACGAGCTTCGTGCGGCTGAACTACTACCCCCTGACAGACCCGCTCGCCGCCGCCGAGGCCGCCGAGGTCACCGAGTTGGGCGAGATGGCTTTGGGTCACCATACCGATTCGGGGGCGCTGACCATCCTTCTTCAGGACGACGTCGGGGGGCTGCAGGTACACGACGGCGCCGACTGGATCGACGTTCCGCCGACGGAGGGCGCGTTCGTGATCAACATCGGAGACATGACTCAGGTGTGGTCGAACGATCGCTACCGGGCGGCCCTGCACCGCGTCCGCCCGATGAAGCGGGCGGCCCGCTACAGCCTCCCTTTCTTCTACAACCCCTCCTACGAGACGGACTGCGCCCCGCTGCCGACCCCTGACGCCGCCGCTCCTCGCTACCGCCCGATCAACTGGGGCGAGTTTCGCGCCGCGCGCACTGCCGGCGACTATGCGGATTACGGCGAGGAAATCCAGATCGAACACTTCAGGATCGAAGAGTAGGCCGGACTGGTGAGGTCCCGGCCGAACCCCACGACGCTCGGGCGGACGCCAGGCTGTTTCGCGGGTTTCGCGACCGCGCAAGGACGGGCGACGGGAGCTCGTCATCGCGGTCGTTTCCGGCCGGAGGCGCGGTTAGCTTGCCGCGCCCGACGATTGCACCCGAGGCAACGGAGTGCGCATGAACGAATCCGCCAGCCCCCATCACGGGGGTCACGGGACCGGTCTCGTCCGCCAGATGGGCCTGATCGGGCTCGCGGCGACCGGGATCTGCTCCATGCTCGGCGCCGCGATCAACGTGATTCCGATCATGATCCAGCGGAACGTCCCCGGAATCGGGCCCAACGTCCTGATTGCGTTCGCGTTCGCGGCCACGCCCGCGATCTTCGCGGCCCTGGCGTACGCCGTGCTGGCGTCGGCCATGCCACGCGCCGGGGGCTCCTACGTCTTCGCCAGCCGGGGGATCAACCCGTACCTCGGCTTCGTCGCCAGCTTCTCGCAGTGGTTCGGGCTGTCGATCGCGATCGGCGTGGTCGCGTATCTGATCATCCCCTTCGTTCGCGATGTCGTGGCCGCGCTCGGTTGGGAAGGGCTCGCGGGCGCCCTGGATACAGGCGTCGTGCGGGTAGGCCTGGCCCTCGCGTTTCTCTGGATCTTCGTCGGCGTGAATCTGCGCGGCGTGAGGTCCTATGAGCGTACGCTCGTTCCGATGATGTTCATCATGTTCGCCCTCGGTGGCATCGTGATCATCGCGGGCTTCTCCTTCGATCACGCGGACTTCGCCGCGGCACTCGCGGCGACCGAGGGGGCGTCGATCCCCGACACACCGGCGCCACCGCTCAAACTGTGGACGTTTCTGGCCGCGTCGGCGGTCTTCTTCTCGAGCTTCATCGGCTTCGACGCGATCGCCCAGGCCGGCGGGGAGGCGCGGAATCCGCGGCGTGCTCTTCCGCTGGCGATCGCGATCGCGGTGCTCACCGTCGGCACCTACTACATGCTGTTCGCGGCCGCCATCTACCACGCGGTGCCGTGGCAGTTCATGGCCGAGCGCGCGCCGACGCAGGACCTGACCGCACCGGGACTTCTGGGCTACGTGCTCCCCACGGGCTGGACGGTCGCGATCGTCGCCGGCGCGGCGGTCGCGCTGATCAACGACCTCCCCGCCATGCTATTGTCGGTCTCGCGGCTGATGTTCGCGTGGGCTGAAGACGGAATCTTCCCGCGAAGGCTGGCGGCGGTACACCCGCGCTGGCATACACCGCACCTCGCGATTCTGGTCTCCGCCGGGGTGGCCTCGGCCGGAATCCTCGGAAGCCACTATGCCGGCGATTTCTTTCTCGGCATAGATATCCTCGTCACATCGATGCTGGTGAACTTCCTTCTAATGTGCATCTGCGTGCTGATGCTCCCCCGGAAGAACCCGGCGATCGCGGCCGACATCGGGGTCCTGCCGGCGAGAGGGGCACAGCGGTTCGTGGGCTCCGTCGGCGCCGTGCTCATCGGGGTCTTCCTCATCGTGCATGTCGGCAAGGACCTCACGACCGAGGCACCAGCGTGGTATTTCCATTCCACGTGGATCTGGGCCCTGGTGATGGCGGTCGGGACCGCGATCTTCCTCCGCGAACGACGCCAGCTGGCGGCGAGCGGCGTCGATCTCGAGGAGCTCTACGCCACCCTGCCCGAAGAATAGCCATGATCGAGCGGACGACCCTCGCGGACGGACTGGAAGTCTCCCGGATCCTGACGGGTCTCTGGCAGATCGCCGACCTGGAGCGAAGCGGCGACCTCGTGGACCGGGACGCGACGGCAGCCGCGATGCATGCATACGTCGAGGCCGGCTTCACGACCTTCGACATGGCCGACCACTACGGGTCGGCCGAGGACATCGCGGGGGCGTACCGCGAGCGGGTTGGGGACGCGGCGGAGTGCCTGACGAAGTGGGTCCCCCGCCCCGGCCCCTATACGCGAGATGAGGTGCGAGCCGCCGTTCAGGTATCGCTGGATCGTCTGAATACCGACTCGATCGATCTTCTACAGTTTCACGCCTGGCGGTATTCCGATCCTGTTTGGCTCGACTGCCTGTTCTGGCTCGACGAGCTCCGCGAAGAGGGGCTCATCCGCCACCTGGGACTCACGAACTTCGACGCGTCGCACCTGGCGATGGTGCTCGAAACGGGCGTCCGCGTCGTGTCCAACCAGGTGAGCTATTCGCTGCTCGACCGCCGGGCCGGCGAAGCGATGGCGCAGGTCTGCGAGAAGTACGGCGTCGGGTTGCTGGCGTTCGGTACCGTTGCCGGTGGGTTCCTGACGGAGCGGTGGCTGGGGCGCCCCGACCCTGCGGCCAAAGGGATCGACCGCCTCGAAACGTGGTCGCTGATGAAGTACCGGCGATTCATCGAGGTGGCGGGGGGGTGGGACCGGTTTCAGAGTCTGCTCGACGTAGTGTCGAAGGTCTCGCGAAAGCACGGCGTGTCGATGGCGAACGTCGCGTGCCGTTACGTCCTGGACCAGCCCGCCGTCGCAGGCGTCATCGTCGGAGCGCGGCTGGGCCGGAGCGAGCACATCGAAGACAACGCCCGGGTCTTCGCACTCTCCCTCGACCGGGAGGACCGTGCCGCGCTCGACGAGGGGGCCGCCGCGCTCGATCCGATCCCGGGGGACACGGGGGACGAGTACCGAAGGCCGCCTTACCTGACCGCCGCCGGGGACCTGAGCGACCATGTGGAGGGGTTTTCGTCCCCATACGAGACGGTCGACGGGCCTCCGGGACGCCGACATGCGTTGAGCGGCACCGTCTGGGAGGATCTCGCGGGGTTCAGTAGAGCCGTGCGCACGGGCGACCGGATCCTCGTGTCGGGGACGACCGCTACTCACCGGGATCGTCTGATCGGAGGCGGGGACCCGGGCGCGCAGATGAACTTCGTCATCGACAAGGTGGAGGGGGCGATCGAATCACTGGGCGGCCGACTGGAGGACGTGGTCCGGACGAGGGTGTTCATCCACCGGGAAGAGGACTGGGAGGCGGTGTCGCGCGCGCATGGACGTCGATTCGATGGTGTCAGACCCGCGAACACGCTGGTTCGGGCCGGGTTGATCGGCGAGGGATATCTCGTCGAGATGGAAGCGGAGGCACTCGTCGGCGGCGGCTGACCCCCCGCGTCCGTGTCCGTTCAGGCGGACTCGCCGTGCATCAGGTCCAGGATCGCACTAGCCATCACGCAGGCGGCGTCCAGCATGTCGTCGACCCCACACCACTCGTCGGGCTGGTGCGCCTGTTCGAGCTGACCGGGGCCATACGCCACACAGTGGTGGACGCCCCCGATCTGTGAGAAGTGCTTCTGATCGTAGGAGCCAGGGCTCGCGACGCGGGCGGGGTCGCAGCCGCGGATGACCTGGATTCCGTCCTGGAGGGCCGCGAGGAGGGGCGACTCCTCCGGCGCGACCGTCGGCTGCACCACCATGAGATCCGAGAGCTCGTACCGTCGCCCCGGGTCCTCCGCGGTCAGGTGGTCGAGCACGTGCTGAATCTCCTCCCGAACGTCCTCGAACTCCTCCTCGACGAGAAACCGGCGGTCGAAGACGGCCTCGGCGAGATCGGCGACGCAGGGTGTCTGCACGGGGGTGCCGTTTTGTGCGTCGTGTCCCGACTGCCCGCCGGCGATGGAGTTGATATTCAACGAAGCGGCGCGTGCCTGGGGTGGAACGACCGGCATGGCGGTGATCCGCCGTCCGATCTCCGGCGCGAGCCGTCCGCGAATCGCGGTCAGCGCGGCGGCCAGATCGTCGATGGCGCTACGGCCCAGAAACGGCATGCTCCCGTGGGCGCTCCGGCCGCGGGCCCTGATCCGGCCCCAGTATACTCCCCGGTGCCCCACGCAGATCCGGTCTGGTCCGAAGGGCTCGGGGATGATCACGTAGTCGGTGCGGTCTGCGCCGATTCGGCCGATCTCCGCCAGGTGGGCCACGCCGGCGTACCCGCCGCTCTCCTCGTCGACCGTGCCGCTCACCTCGATCGTCCCGTGAAGAGGGACGCCGGCACGATGGAAGCATGCGGCCGCGAATACAGCGGCCGCGAACCCGCCCTTCATGTCGGCGCTGCCGCGCCCGTAGAGTCGTCCGTCCCGAACCGTGCCCCCGAACGGATCCACCGTCCAGCCGTCGCCCGGCGGTACCACGTCGAAATGACCATTCAGGTGCATACAGGGGCCGTCCGTCCCCCCGAGCGAGCCGATGACGTTGACGCGGGGGTAGGACTCGTGCCCCGGGACTTCGAGACGCTCCACGGCGAAGCCCAGCCCGGAGAGCGAGTCGGCGATGAAATCAGCGCACTCCGGGTAGAGGCTCCCCGGCGGGTTGACCGTGGGAATCCGCACGAGATCGGCCGCGAACGCCACCAGCTCGTCCCGGGCGCCACGGAGCTCTCGGAAAACCCGGTCCCGTGACGCCTCTCGGGTCACCGTGGCACCGTGCTATATTCGCGACGTTCCGGAGTCGACCGTGAACGGGGAGAGCGAATGTCTTCTGGAGTTACTCGGGCCCGATTCGGTGTGGCGGCGAGCATGCTGGTGGGCGTCTTCGTCGTCGCGAGTGGATGCGCCGCGCAGGATGGACCGCGCGGGTCCGGTCTGACGGCTGTGGAGGGCATCAAGCTAGGTCACTTCACGCTCTCCGAAAGACCTACCGGATGCACGGTGATCCTCACCGAAGACGGGGTCGTCGCCGGCGTCGACGTCCGGGGGGGCGCACCGGGGACGCGTGAGATCTCTCTGCTCGACCCCGTGAATACGGTACAGATCGTCCACGCGATCTCGCTCTCGGGTGGGAGCGCGTTCGGCCTGGACGTCGCCACGGGCGTCATGCGTTACCTCGACGAGCGGGGGATCGGGGTTCGGGTGGGCGCCAACTCCGTACCTATCGTTCCGGCTGCCATTCTGTTCGATCTGGGGGTCGGCGACGGATCCGTGCGCCCGGATGCCGGGTGCGGGTACGCGGCGGCGGCGGCCGCGACGAGCGCGCCGCCCGCCGAGGGCAGCGTCGGTGCTGGTGCCGGTGCCACCGTCGGAAAGCTGCGAGGGATGTCTCGGGCCATGAAGGGCGGGGTCGGAAGCGCGTCCATCGAGCTCGAGAGCGGTCTCGTCGTTTCCGCCCTGGTCGCGGTCAACGCCGTGGGTGACGTCATCGACCCGGCGACCGGACAGGTCGTCGCCGGCGTGCGGACCGCGGATGGGACCGGTCTCGCCGACGCCCGCCGACTCATTCGTGGTGAAGGCCCGGAGCCTACGAGCGGCGCGAACACGACGATCGGCGTGGTGGCCACCAATGCCGCGCTCACGCAAGCGGAGGCGACGAAGGTCGCGCAGATGTCCCAGGACGGGCTCGCGAGGGCGATCTACCCGTCCCATACGCCGGGTGACGGGGACACCATGTTTGCATTGGCCACCGGTGCGTTCGGCCAGGCTTCGGTCTCCACGATCGGGGCTCTGGCGGCAGACGTGGTCGCCGAGGCGATCGTCCGCGCGGTCCGCGCGGCCAGCGGGCTTCCGAATCTGCCCTCCGCATCCGAGCTCGGGAACCGGTGACGGGTTGATGTCCGGCCAGCTGGCCGGTCTGCTGCTCTACTCTGCCGGTCTGATCGCGTTCGGGGTCTGGATCGGACGTCGGGTCGACAGCTCGGGCGGGTTCTTCGTCGCGGACAGGAAGCTGGGCGGGTTTCTACTCTTTTGCACGATCCTGGCCGCGAACATCGGTGCGGGGTCCACGGTGGGGGCCGCCGGGTTAGGGTACCGGGACGGACTGAGCGCGTGGTGGTGGGTCGGTTCCGCGGGCATCGGGACGATCGTCCTGGCCCTGTGGGTGGGCCCGAGGATCTGGCGGGTGGCCTCCGACAACGGCCTCCTCACGGTGGGCGATTTTCTCGAGCACCGATACGGCCGGGGCGTCCGAGCGATGATCGCCATCCTCCTTTGGCTCGGGACGCTGGCCATCCTCGCGGGTCAACTCATCGCGATGGCGGAGATCCTGCAGGTCGTCGCGGGGGCCCCACGCTGGGTCGGCGCCCTGATCGGCGGACTCGTCATGACGGCCTACTTCAGCGCCGGCGGGTTGGTGGCCTCGGCCTGGGTCAACATGGTCCAGCTGGTCGTGCTCGTGGTGGGCTTCGCGGTCGCCGTCCCATGGGCGCTCGGCGCCGCGGGCGGGTGGGACGCCGTCGTCTCCGCCGCGCCGGCCGTGGACGGGTATCTCTCGCTCGGACAGGGCGGCCAATCCGGCTGGATATATCTCGCACTCCTCGGTCCCGCCTTCATCGTCTCTCCCGGGCTGCTCCAGAAGGTGTATGGAGCCGTGGACCAGCGCGCCATCCGGACCGGGCTGCTGGCGGCAGGCGTCGCGCTGATGATCTTCGCGTTCGCTCCCGCCCTTCTGGGCATGGTAGCCCGCACGATCGACCCGTCATTGGTGCAGCACGAACAGGCGCTACCGCTCGTGCTCACACAGGGACTCCCGCCGATCCTCGGACTCCTGGGGCTCGCGGCGGTGTTCTCCGCCGAGATCAGTTCCGCGGACGCGATCCTGTTCATGCTCTCGACGTCCCTGTCGAAGGATCTGTATAAACGGTTCGTCCGGCCCGACGCGACGGACCGGGATGTCCTGCGCGTAGCGCGGTGGGCCGCCGTTGCCGGCGGCGTTCTCGGCGTGGGACTGGCGCTTGTGCTGCCATCGGTCATCGGGTCCCTCACGATCTTCTACTCGCTGCTCAGCGTAAGCCTCTTCGTACCGGTCGTGGCTGGCCTCTACACCCGAAGACCGGGAGTCGCGGAAGCCTTCGCCGCGATCGGTGCCGGACTCCTGGCTCTGCTGGTTGCTCGTCTCATCGACACGACGGAGGCGTCGAGGCTGTTCGATCCGACTCTCGTGGGTATCGTCGTGTCGGCCATCGCGTTCGCGCTCGTCTCGCTGATTCGTCGTTCCGGAGAAAAGGAAGCTGGATGAAGGAGATGTTTCGACTCGACGGGAGGACTGCGGTCGTAGCCGGGGCGGGTGCCGGAATCGGCGCGGCGGTAGCGCGTGGCTGCGCCGCCCAGGGCGCACTCGTCGTGTGTGCCGACATCGACGCGGCGGCAGCCGAAGAAACGGCGGCGACCATACGTGGTGCCGGCGGAACGGCGGAGGTTCTATCGCTCGACATCACGGCGAGTGCGGCGGTGGCGACCGCCTTCCACCGGGTGCGGGAGGCCCACGGCCGGGTCGACGTCGCGGTCTGCACCCCGGGCGTCAACGTCCGGAAACCGCTCCTCGACTACACCGACGAGGAGTTCGAGCGGGTGATTCGCCTCAATCTCGGGGGCACGCTCAACGTCTTCCGGGCGGCGGGTCGGGTGATGTCCGAGCAGCAGGGGGGGAGCATCATCGCGTTCTCCTCGATCCGGTCGCTCGTCGTCGAGCCCGGGCAAGGCGTCTATGCGGCGACGAAAGCGGGGATCGTCCAGATGGTGCGAACGCTGGCGGCCGAGCTCGGTCCGCTCGGAGTCAGGGTCAACGCGATCGCACCGGGAGTCGTGGATACCCCTTTGACGGCGCCGATCAAGGCTGACCCGGACTGGTACCAGGCGTACTCCGACCGGAACATCTTCAGGCGTTGGGCCAGCGCCGACGAGATGGCCGGACCCGCGGTGTTTCTCGCGTCGGATGCGGCGAGCTACGTCACCGGGACCGTGCTGTTCGTGGACGGGGGCTGGACCGCGATCGACGGCCGCTTCGAACCGTCGCTCTAACTGCCCGTGGCTGACCTGCGCATCGCCGTCCTGCCGGGCGACGGCGTCGGACCCGAGGTGACGTCGGCGGGCCTCGAGCTCCTCCATGTCATCGCCCGGGACGGCGGGCACCGGGTCGTCGCGGGGGAGCACCCCATCGGGTGGGCCGGCATGCGGGACGGCCTTGAACCGCTCCCCGCCCGTACCCTGGCGGCATGTCGCTCCGCGGACGCCGTTCTGCTTGGCGCGGTCGGCGACCCATCGGCCGACCGTCTGCCCCCGGTCGAGCGGCCGGTGCAGGGCCTGTTGCAGCTGAGACAGGAGCTGGGTTGCTACGCGAATCTACGGCCGGTGCGCGTCTCGTCGGGCCTGGTGCGGTACTCGGCCGTGCGTCCGGACATCTGCCGGGGGACGGATATCCTCATCGTTCGCGAGCTCGGAGGCGGCATCTACTACGGGGAGCCACGCGGACTCGACGAAGATGTGGGGAGGGCCTGGAACACGCTCGAGTACGATACCGGAGAGATCGAACGCATCGCCCGCGTCGCGTTCGGGCTCGCGGCGGAACGGCGCGGACAGCTCACGTCTGTAGACAAGGCGAACGTGCTCGAGGTGTCGCGTCTGTGGCGCTCGACCGTCGAATCGCTCGCCGACGACTACCCATCCGTAGCGACCGAGCACATGCTCGTGGATCGAGCGGCGCTCGAAGTCGTGGTCCGACCGGACCGGTTCGACGTGATCCTGACCGCCAACCTGTTCGGGGACATCCTCAGCGACGGGGCGGCGGCGCTTGCCGGGTCGCTCGGGCCGCTGGGGTCGGCCAGCCTGGGCGGAGAGACGGACCTCTATGAGCCGGTCCACGGATCGGCGCCCGACATCGCGGGCTCGGGTGTGGCCAATCCGCTGGGAGCCATCGCGTCGGTGGGCTTGATGCTCGAGCACACGTTCGGCTTGACGGCGGAAGCCCGCCGCCTCGAAGCAGCGGTCGACCGCACGCTCGCCGCCGGCCACCGCACTCCCGATTTGAGCCCTGCTTCGGATGCGCCTACGCCTCTGCCGCCGATGGACACGGTGTCCTTCACCGCGGCCGTGACGGCGGAGCTCACGAGCCTCGCCCGGTGACGCCGCGACCTTGCGGGGCGGGAGCCTCGCGGGGAAGCATGGTTCCAGATCCTGACGATCACGCCCACGCGAGGAGCACGATGGAACTCGACACCATGACCCTCGAGCGGGAGGGGAAGGTCGCGCGCCTGACGCTCAACCGTCCCGACCTGCTGAACGCGATGAACTACCAGGGTACCCTGGACCTCAACCGGGCCGTCGAAACGGTCCGGGACGATCCGGACGCGAGAATGCTGGTGATACGGGGGGCCGGGCGCGCGTTTTGCACCGGGATCGACCTCAAGCAGCTTTCGTCAGGCGAGACGCCGCAGGAGTACTACGAGCAGTGGGACCGCGCGTTGCGGACAGTCGAGACCATGGAGCGGTTCGTGATATGCGCCATCCACGGCTACGCCCTCGGTGGCGGTCTGCAACTCGCGCTCGCCTCGGACATTCGAATCTCCACGAGCGATTGCATGATCGGGCTTCCGGCGATCAACGAGAGTATCGTCCCGGGACTGTCGACCTTTCGCCTGCCACGCTACGTGGGCTGGGGTCGAGCGAAGTGGTTCATCCTGTCCGGCGAGAACGTCGACGGACGGTCGGCTCACGGGATGGGCCTCGTGGACCACGTGGTCGAGCCGGACCGCCTCGAGGACGAGGTGGAGGCGCTGATCCCCAGATACCTCGCGACGTGTTCAGAAGGCGCGCGACAGTCCAAGGTGCTTCTGGCACTCCACGCCGACCTCTCGCAGCCGCAGTTCTTCGAGGAGTACCTGCGACGCCAGCGGATCTGCACGTCGTCATCCGACCATGCGGAGGCCCGCGTCGCATACGGCGAGGGGAGACCTCCGAAATGGGGGTGACGATCGCATGAGACGCGATATCCGACTCCTCGCCTTTCTCGCGTTCTCTTGGGGCACGGGGTGCGCCGCGCCCGACGACCTCGGGAGCGCTGCGTTCGCCGCGGACACGCCACCCGTCGGCTCCGGGTCCTACGTCCCCGGGGCGGGGGATGACTGGGAGCGCCGCGATCCCGCGGATGCGGGGTTCGATCCGGCCGGGCTCGCCGCGGCCATCGAATGGGCGCTCGCGAACGAGACGTCGATGCCGTCGGACCCCGGCCAGTATCTCCGCGACCGTTTCGAGGGCCAGCGATGGCAGGACATCGTGGGGCCGACGCAAGACCGTGGCGGAGTGAACGGAATCCTCCTGCACGACGGGTACATCGTCGCCGAGTGGGGTGACACGCGGCGCCCGGACATGACGTTCAGCGTTACGAAGAGCTACCTGTCCGCTGTCGTGGGCCTGGCACGGGACCAGGGACTGATCCCGGATCTCGACGCACCGGTCCGCGATCTCATCAGCGACGGCGGCTTCGATTCGCCGCACAACTCGAGAATCACCTGGCGTCAGCACCTCCAACAGCTGTCCGAGTGGGAGGGCACGCTGTTCGGGAAGCCGGACGAGGCGGATCGCCGTCGCGGCATCGATCGCGAACTACAGACTCCGGGGACGTTCTGGGAGTACAACGACGTTCGCGTGAACCGGCTCGCGCTGTCCGCGCTCCGTCTGTTCGAGACGCCGCTCCCTGTCGTCCTGCGCGAAGGGATCATGGATCCCATCGGCGCGTCGGACACCTGGGAGTGGAACGGATACGAGACGTCGTGGGTCGACGTGAACGGGGAGCGGCTCCAGTCCGTGAGCGGTGGCGGTCACTGGGGCGGCGGAATGGTGATATCGAGCCGGGACCACGCGCGCTTCGGGCTCCTGATGTCGCGTGACGGCGTGTGGGGAGACCGTCGAATCCTGTCGCGGGAGTGGATCGCCGAGTCGCTCACGCCTTCGATCCAGCCCAACTACGGCTTCATGTGGTGGCTCAACACGGAACGCGAGCAGTTTCCTCACGCTCCCGAATCCAGCTTCTTCGCGCTCGGGGCCGGGTCGACCTCCACGATATGGGTCGACCCGGACCACGACCTCGTCCTCGTCTCACGCTGGATTGACGGCCCTCAGGTGAACGAGCTGATCGGTCGGATTCTCCAGGCCAGGACGGATCGAACGGACGGCCCGGCGGCGAACGAGCCGGCCGAGCGCGTTCCGTTCACGGTCGGCGTCGCCCCTTCGTTCGCGAAGGTCTTCGCAGAGGACCCGGTCGACGTCTTCCCGGGTCACTTCGACGAGCGGGTGGAGATCGAGGTGGCGCGAAACGAGACCGAGGGTGTGCAGATCGTCTTGTTCCCGACCGAAGCGGTCGAAGACGTACGGGTCGCCGTCACGGAGCTGACGGGACCGGACGGGGTGACGATTCCCACGCATGGCTTCGAGATCAGGACCGTCGGCTACGTGAACCTGGTCGAACCGAAGGTCGAGGGTGGGCGTACGGGGTGGCATCCCGATCCGCTGCTCCCCAATCAACCGGTGGATCTCGAGGCCGGCGTCGCCCAGCCGTTCCTCGTCAGTGTCAGAACGACGCGCAACGAGGTCCCAGGCGAGTACTCGGGGCGGATCGTCGTCGAGGGGGGAGGCACGTCGGTCGAGCGTGAGCTCGTGGTCCGCGTACGGGACGTCAGGGTTCCCGACACCCCGAGGTTCAAGACGACCAATCTCGCGGACTGGGGCGCCCCGGCGCGCATGTGGCCCGGCAGGCTGGGGTATCCGCGCCCGGAAGGGGAAACCGCCCTCCGGGACATGCTTCGCCTCGCGGAGCTGGGGTTCGAGTACCGGCTGCCGCCGACCGTCTATCTGGCCAACGGGCTGCGAAGCTGGAACGCGCCCCGGCGAGGCAATACCCGCTCGGCGTTCCCCACCCACGATCTGGGCGGAGGCGCGGGGCCGAGGTTCAACCCGGCGCGAACTGACCTGCTCATCGACTTCATGTTGGACCGGGGAGCGAACCACTTCTTCGTCGCCCTCACCGCCAACGTGTGGCGTCCGCCGGGGGGCAACGCCGAGCGGCCTCCCGCGCTCACCGCCTATCTGCGTGAGTACCGGGACCACCTGCGGGGACGTGGCCTCCTCGACATGGCGTATGTCTACGGCATCGACGAGCCCTGGGGGGAAGAGGTCGAACACTCCAAGCGCACGTTCACGCTGGTCCGCGAGGCGGTGGGCACGGATCTGCGGTTCATGCAGAACACGAACCAGAACAACCGGCAGATCATCCCGCAGTTTCTCGGGTTCTTCGATGCGCTGGACATCAACCTCGGCTTCTACGATGTGATGGACACCGAGGGTCATCGTCAGGCCAATCCGGAGGCACTGCGGGAGATTTGGTGGAACGTCAACATCTGGCCGGCCACGCACCCGAATCTCTTCATCGAATTTCCGCTCATCGACGCCCGCATCATCGGGCCGCTCAGCTATGCGTACCGGATCAGCGGGTTCGAGTACTGGGACATGCTGTGGGTAGGCGGGATGGGCAATTATCACCCGGTCGAGGGTAACGAGCTACGCGTCGACTGGGACGTCGATTCGCACTCGCTGGACGGATCGCTGATCTATCCCGCCACCGACCGGGAGATCTACCCGTCGTTGCGGCTGCTCGGCCTTCGCGACGGCTTCGAGGACCTGGAAATGCTGTATCTCCTCGAGGACCTGGACCCGTCGAATCCGCTGCTCGAGATCCCCATCATCACGGGGCTGGGCGAGTACGCGCAGGACCCGGCCGACTATCTGGCGTGGCGCAGCGCGGTAATGGCAGCCATCGAAGCCGCCGCCCCGTAGCTCAGGCGGTCAGCGCCAGGACCGAGAGCAGACGGGCCTCCGTCCTCGAGACGAGCCACCCATCGAAGCTATGGGTGCGTAGCGCCTCGTAGTCGGCCGTAACCTTGCGGCGCATGTAGGCCCGGACGTCCTCGTCCGGGTCCGCTTCCTCGAGCACCCGCGCGACCAGCCAAGCGGCCGAAGGGGGGTCGTGACTCGCGTCCAGATAGTCCTCGGCGAGCCTGCGGATCGCGTCTCCGTCCACCGCTCTGCGGAAGCGCTCCAGCGCATCGATTCGCTTCGGCACCCCAAGGAACTCCCACGTTGCCAGATCTCCGACGGCGATGCCGGCGAGAGGGGTGGAGAGGGCGCCGCCGGTGGCGGCGGCGAGAAGTGCGAGGCCTCGGCGGCGCTCGGTCGCGCGCATGTCGGTATCCTGATCGACTATGGTCGCGGGCTGTGTCATACAGCCAACTCCTTTCGGAGGTGGTATCGTCGGTACACCTGTTTCGGGCTACCCGACGGGGCACGCAACGATCCCTGGCGCGTTGTGTGCAGCTCCCGGAACCATGGGCGTCGTGTTCCCGTACCTCACTACGGGCGCAGGGTGCGGAAAGATCCGAGGGCAGGAGACGACGGTGGCGTTGGTCCAGTGCAGAGAGTGCGGCATCGAGGTCAGCTCGGAGGCCCCGACCTGCCTGCGGTGCGGCGTCCCGCAACCCGCGGGCGTGCCCGCGCCCGCTCCCATCTATGGGCTCGATCCGGATACGCACCTCTGGGTCTACGAACAGCTCCTGGCGGGGGTGCCGAAGGCTCCCATCGCCGATCAGCTCGCCGGTACGTATGGCCTCACGCAGAGCGGGGCGAGGGAGATCGTTCAGCAGGTGGAGGGCCAGGCGCTGTCCGCGGTCACCGGCACCCGGCCGCCCACTCGACCATCCGGCGGAAACATCGCGCCAGCACTTCTGTCGCTCTGGATCCCCGGGCTGGGGCAGGTCACGCAGGGACGGCCGGGGCGGGGGTTCGCCATGTTCGGGGCGTCCGCGCTACTCTGGATCATCCTGCTCGGTTGGGTGATGCACATCACGGCGGCTGTCGATGCCGCGAGATGGGACCCGATCGACTGACCGGCCCGAACGCCCCGCCGATACGGCTCGCGGCGGGCAAGGAGTCGTCGACATGCCCTGGTCACGCCGCTCGTTTCTGTCGGCCTCAGCGAGCGCCCTCACCACCGGCGCGGCGATCTCGGCGCTGACGGACCCGGTCCGAGCCACCGGCGCCTTCGCATCGTCACCGACGACACCCTTCGAACCGTGGCTCGAGTTGGACGCCGCGGCGGTGGCATCGAACGCCCGCGAGGTGGCGCGGCTCGCTGGTGGACGACCCGTTCTCGCGGTGGTCAAGAACAACGGCTACGGACTCGGGGTCGGCCTTCTCGGCCGGATCCTGCGGGATGTGGATGAGGTGGCCGGGGCCGCCGTCGTCACGCCGGGAGCGGCCCACGAGCTGGTCGATGCGGGGCTCGACAAACCGGTTCTGTTGATGGCCCGGGTCGATGATGGGGACGGCGAAGAGCTGGTTCGCCGTGGAGTCCGGCTGGCTACCACGGACGAAAGGGCGGGAGAGCAGATCGCCCGCATCGCCGGGCGCGTCGGCAGCCGTGTGCGCGTTCATGCCTATCTCGATACGGGGATGAGTCGACTCGGGGTTCCGTTTCGCAGCGCATCCGCGTTCCTCTCCGAGCTCGCTTCGAGCGGCCACGCCACCGTCGAAGGTGTCTTCATGGGGTTCGCCGAGGACGACGATTTCGATGCGGTCCAGCTCCGTCGTTTTCGCGAGGTCACGGAGGTGGCGAAGCGCTCCGGGGCCGCCCTCGGACTCCAGCACGCCGCCTCGTCGCACGGGCTGTTCTTCCGTCCGGAGGCACACCTCGATCTCGTGAGGCCCGGTCTCGCGATCTTCGGGGCGTATCCGGCGGGCGCGCGTGACGCGAACTCGGCTTCCCTGGTCCCGGCGTTTCGGATGAAGGCCCGGGTGGCACGTGTCAGCCGACTCTCGGAAGGGGACGGCGTGAGCTACGGTCGGGAGTATGTCGCCACCCAACCGACCTGGGTGGCGACGCTCCCGGTCGGCCACGCCGACGGGTATCCTCGCCGTGCCGTCGACGGGTGCGAAGTCTTGATCGGCCCCCGCACGTATCCGGTCATCGGTGCGGTGTCCGCGAGCCATACGATCGTCGAGATCGGGCCCACGCGCGCGGTAGATGTCGGTGACGAAGCGGTCCTTGTCGGCCCCGACCATCCCGCGATACACCCGAACGAAATCTCCGAGCGGGCCGGGATCTCCGTCTATGACGTCCTGATGCACCTCAGCGCCCGGCTGCCCCGCGTCGTCACGTAGACGGCGCGGAGCAACCCGGGGTGTTCAGCTGCCCGCGCTCCAGGGCGGAACGACTTCGTTGGTCCGCGCGTAGGCGATCGCCTGCCCGAGGTGTTCGTGCATGTCGGTGAGCAGGAGGTAGATTGCGTCCGCGATCGAGCGCTCCTGTCCGAAAAAGGGGATCACTTCTTCCATGGCGTCGTCGGACAGCTTCTCGAACTCGGCCGTCGCGTAGGCGAACGACTTCTCGAGGTGTTCGAGGACCGCGTCCTTCTCGGTGATCTGCGAGAGCTCTCCGAAGACCTGGTTGGTGATCTCCATGCCCTCGGGCGGATCGGCGCCCCAGAAGCTCGGCATGAAGTAGGCTTCGGCGGCAATCAGCATATAGACCTCGCTGACGGACCGGACGCCTTCCATCGGCCGCCAGCCGTAGGTGTCCGCTCCCATCGCGTCGGCAAGAGAACTGAACTTTTCGTTGAGCGTGCCGAAGTCTTCGGTGAACGTCGCCTTCTGGGCTGCGGCAGGGAACGCGAAGAGCGCAAGCGCGAATGCAGCAACGGCGCCGGCGTTCCGGGCGCAAGAACTGACGTGGCGAATCATCTGGTTACCCCGGTAGATCGAAGTCGTCGTGTGGGACCCGTATCGCATGACGATGTCACGGCGGCTTTCTGGAAGCACCCCCCCATGACTCGGAATACCTTGGCCCTCCGCCGGGTACACCGTGTGTCTGGGCGACACCGGAGGGCTACGATTGGGCCGCGGAGGCGCCAGTGCACCGGAACCAGGGGTGGAGTCGATGAGAACCATCAGGATCAGGACGCGGGCGGCGTTGTTGGTAGCAGGCGCCGCGATGCTCTCGGGGTGTACCGGCGGTGGCGCGGACGCATCGGGGGGTGGTTGGGACGGGACGGTTCGCGATTCGTCAGGGGTCGTCATTGTCGAGAACACCGATAACGGCGTCTGGGCGAGCGCCGACGCGTGGACGGTCACGGAAGAGCTTCGAATCGGCACGACCGCGGGTGACCCCGAGTACCAGTTCGGTCAGATCAGCGGGGTCGCCGCCCTCGCCGACGGAAGGATCGCCGTCTTCGATCAGCAGGCGCAGGAGCTGCGGTTCTTCTCCAGCGACGGAAGGTACCTCCAGAAGGTGGGGGGACCGGGGTCCGGGCCCGGCGAGTTCGCGCTCGGCGCGGGACCGGTGTTGGTGGCCGCAGGCGATACGATCGTCGTCCCGGATGTGACCAACCGTCGCGTCAACCGCTTCGCACCGGATGGCACGGCGCTCGGCAGCTTCGCGCTCGACTTCACCTCGGGCATCCCGCTCGCCTGGCTCGATCGTGAGGACGGCGGGATCATCAGCCAGCTGCGGCCGTTGAACTTCCCTGGCCAGGAGACCGTAGCGGACCCCAACGACGTCCTGGTCCTGCGCGACAGCGACGGGACGATCCGTGACACCCTGATGGTTCTGGAGTCGGGCGGCACGATCGAAATCTCCGACACCGGAGCGCAGGTGACGTTCTTCTCGCCGGAACCCGTGTGGGCGACATCGGGCGATGGCCTCGTCTTCGGCGTGAACGATGAGTACCGCCTCAACCGCTACGACGAATCCGGCACGCTGACGGGGATCGTCTCGAAACCCTCCGACACGCGACTCGTCACGGAGTCGGATCAGCAGCTCCTGCTGGATGCGATGGTCCGGCTGTGGGAGGACTTCGGGATCACCGGGCAGGCCCTCGAGATCGCTCGTCGATCGATCGCTTTCGCCGATGTCTACCCGGCGTTCGCGTTCGTGCGAGGCGGCCCGGAAGAGACGATCTGGGTCCAGCACCTGCAGGTGCCGTCAGAGCTGGACGACGAGGAGCTGGAGAACTTCAATCCACAGCTCGGGTTCGGATCCCCGACCTGGGATGTGTTCGACAACGGGGGGCGGTTCCTCGGAGTCGTCGAGATGCCGCAGCGGTTCCAGCCGGTTCGGTTTCTGGGAGACCGAATCTACGGAATCTGGCGGGACGAGCTGGACGTGCAGTACGCGCTCGTGCTACGGATAGAAGGCACCTGACCGACCTGCGGCTCGGGGCTCGCGAGGACTATTCCCCGCGGGCCTCCGCGGCCGCCTTCCGCATGGCCTTCTTTCGCTCGCTGGGATCGAGCAGACGCTTGCGCAGACGAATCGCGTCGGGAGTGACCTCGATCAATTCGTCATCGTTGATGAACTCGAGCGCCAGCTCGAGGGTCAGATCACGAGGTGGCTCGAGCCGGACGTTCTCATCGGCCGACGCGGCCCTCATGTTCGTGAGCTTCTTCTCCTTCGAGACATTGACCTCGAGGTCTCCGGGTCGGACGTGCTCGCCCACGATCATCCCGCTGTAGATCTCAACTCCGGGACTCACGAACATCGTCGCTCGCTCCTGGAGGTTCTGGATGGCGAACGCGATCGACTTGCCTTCACGGTCAGCGACCATCACCCCGCGTCTCCGGCTCTGTAGATGGCCCGCTCGCGGCCCGTACTCGAGGAACCGGTGGTGCAGCTGACCCTCTCCGCGCGTGTCCGTCATGAACTCGGAACGGTATCCGAAGAGACCCCGCGCAGGGATCTTGAACCGGAGCCGCACCGGGCCTGCGTCGGTCGGTCGCATTTCGATCATCTCGCCTCGCCGCGACCCCAGCTTCTCCATGACGACGCCGACCATCTCCTGGGGCACCTCCACCACCGCGTCCTCATAGGGCTCCAGCACCTCTCCGTCCGGTCCCTCGCGCAGGATCACCCGCGGGCGCGAGACCGAGAATTCGTAGCCTTCCCGACGCATCGTCTCCATCAGGATCGTGAGGTGGAGCTCGCCACGGCCCGACACCGCGAAGGTGTCGGGCGAATCGGTGTCCTCGACGCGGAGGGCCACGTTCCTCTCCAGCTCGCGATGGAGCCGTTCGCGCAGCTGACGGGTCGTGACGTACTTGCCGGCCCGGCCCGAGAAGGGCGAGTCATTCACTCGGAAGTCGACGGACAGGGTCGGACGCTCCACCGCGATCCCGCGAAGCCGTTCCGGATGACCGGGGTCCGTGATCGTCTGCCCGATCTCGACGCCTTCGAGCCCCGCCAGGGCCACGATGTCGCCCGCTTCCGCCGAATCCACCTCGGCCCTTTCCAGCCCTTCGAACCCGTAGATCTTGAGCACCTTCGCGGTCAGCGCCTCTTCGCCGCCCACGACCACGCCCGGGTCTCCGATCGGCAGGAGAGCGACCTGATCTCCCTCCGACACGCGGCCGCGCTCGATTCGCCCGATCGCGATCCGTCCGACGTAGCTCGAGTGATCGAGGGTCGAACACAGCATCTGGAACGGACCATCGGGGTCGCCCTCGGGGGCCGGCACGGACTCCAGAATGGTCGCGAACAGGGGCTCCAGGCTCTCCCTCGGTTCGGCCTCCTCCCGAACGGCCCAGCCGTCCCGTCCGCTCGCGTACAGAAACGCCGCGTCCAGCTGTGCCTCGTTCGCATCGAGTTCCAGAAAGAGCTCGAGTACCTCGTCATGTACCGCGTACGCGCGGGAGTCGACGCGGTCGATCTTGTTCACCACGACCACGGGCGTCAGTCCGAGCGCCAGGGCTTTGCGCGTGACGAAGCGGGTTTGTGGCATCGGCCCCTCCGCCGCGTCGACGAGCAGAAGCACTCCGTCGACCATCCGCAGGATGCGCTCGACCTCGCCTCCGAAGTCCGCGTGGCCAGGAGTATCGACGATGTTGATCTTCGCGTCGCGCCATCGGACAGAGGTGTTCTTGGAGAGGATGGTGATCCCGCGCTCGCGCTCGAGTGGGTTCGAGTCCATCACTCGATCTCGCACCTGCTCGTGAGCGGCGAATACTCCGGCCTGGCGAAGCATCTGGTCCACGAGAGTCGTCTTTCCATGATCGACATGTGCGATGATGGCGATGTTACGGAGTTCCACCGGGTGACGTACCTCAGTCGGTGTGAGTCGAGATGGCGGCTGCACCTTCATGGCCTCGGCCCGAAGGCACGGGATGCTACCGCGGTGCAGCCGGATTTGCGACCCGAAGGGGCACCGGACATCGTGATTCCCATCGCATCCGCTGATTCCACTCGCGCAAAGGGAGGTGGGAGACGGCCCGTCGGCGCTGGATCGGCCTGACCGCGTTCGTGATCGTCCTGACCTGGCTCAGCCTCTGGGCGAGGTTCCGGGAGGGTGAAGCCGTCGAGCCGCTTCCGCCCTCCGGTCTGAACCTCTGGGACCTGCCCGGGTGCTACCGGCTCATGGCCCAGCCGTGGCCGGAGGGCCCGCCGGACGTCGCGCCGGTTCCCGAGTACCTCATGCTGGTGCCCGATTCGCTCGATGAATGGGGGAGGGTGCAGCCGACCTATCGGGCTCGCCCCCTGGATGAGGCCGGAGCGCCGCCGTACAGATGGTTCGTGCGCGCGGATACCCTGTGGGTGGTCTGGGCGGATCGACGGGTTCCAGCCGGACTGGCGCTGCGGGAGAGCTCAGACGGGATGCTCGGTCGTGTGCGAGTGGGAAGACCCGGCGATTCGGTCGACGTGACGGCCCGTGTTCAGGCATGGAAGGTCAACTGCTCTACCCGGGAACTCGAGTCGAGCACCCGGTTGCGGAGGTAGTGGATGCGGAACGGCCCCGGCGGGTGCTCGCCGGGGCCGTCGCAGTCCCCTCCCTGCCGGTCGACGGTTACAGAATCAGCGTCGACAACGGGATTACGAGGGCATCTCCGAAGTAGAGCACGAGGTCGAAGGAGTGCCAGAACTCCCACATGTCGTTGAGCTCCCCTTCGGCCAGGAACGACCCGTCCGGACGCGTGAAGGTGGGCTCGAACGGATCACCGGAGATGTTCACCACCGCCACTCCGTCGTAGGTCACGTCACCGATCACGACCACGCCGTCGTCGACGGCGTCGAGGACTACCGTGTGTCCGCCGGAGCGAAGGGTCATCACCAGGTGGACCTGCCCCTGGTCGGTCTCGCTCGACGTGATATACCCGTCCGTTTCGTACGTGACGTGGATGTCTCGCTCCTGCGACTGGATGTCCCGGTCGAATTGGAAGTCGACCCGATTGAACCCGTTGCTGAAGGCGACGTGGTCGATCATCGAGAACTCGAAGCGCGAACCTTTGACGAGCGCGCCTGACGAGGTGAGGGTGCTCGAGTAGTTGCTACCGTCGTCGATGACGGTCCGGGCGAGCGTCAGGTCGCTGAGGACATCGCCGCTCTTGTCGGTGGCGTAGACCTCGAGACCCGCGTTCGGAACTGGCTCCCGCAGGTCGAGCTGGCCGGCTCGCGAAGGTGGAATCAGCCTGGGGCGCCCGGTGACGGGGTCCAGCTCGTACATGAGGAACCTCGCACCGTCCTCGGGGGCGCCCTCCGAGTCCTCCAGGAGCCCATACCCGCCGGCAGTCTGACCGGCGAGGGTGAATGTCTTCCCGAGCACCTGGTCCGGGAGGATGCCGTTCCGGCCCGTGACCGAGAGGCTCGGCGCCGTGACCGAGCTCTTGATGCGTCCGGCGATCGAGTTGCCATCACGATTCCGGAGCGCCCCGAGTCGGTCTTCATCGAGTCCCGGGATGATGCTGGCGGCGGGCGCGTTCTTGACCGCGAGCACGATCATGCTCGCGTGGCCGCTGCTCAGGTTCACCCATTCGGAAGAGACCGCGGTCTCGACGATCGCGGCAGACGCCCGGGCATCGAAGGACTCGCCGAGCCCGGTGACGGAATCGCTGCTGCAGCCCACGACGGCCAACGCGGCCATCGCGGCCGCCCCTGCAGACGTTCGGTTGAGAATCGCTCGTGGCACCCTTTCCCCCCTTCACACGCACATCTGTCCGCGCGCGAGAGAGGCAACCTCCGTGCGCGAATCAAGGGGTTTGGGCGGCGCGCCAAGCCACTCTGGAAGACTGGGTTACACCATGGAGTGCCGTTTCGGCAGGCGAGGCCGTGTCGTCGGCATCCCGAATCCGCCCGAGAACGGGCAGAATGCCGACGGGCGGGAACCGACCTTGGCTCAGAGAAAGGAGGGGTCGAAGCCCTCCGGTTCTTCACGAACGAGGGTGAGAATCGCACCCTGTGGGACCACCAGATACGTCGTTCCTTCGAAGGTGATCTCGACGGCGGCCTTCCGGAAAAAGAGGGCGTAGTCGCCGTCTCGCGCCTGCATCGGCATGTACTTCGCCTCCGTGGATCCGATCTTCCACGGCTCGTCGTCGAGCTCCGCCGGTGGGCCGACCGGCGTGCCTGGCCCGACCGCGACGACCGTGCCGCCCTGGACCGCCTGTTTGTCGATCGCGGTCGGCGGCAAATACAGGCCGACTTTCGAGCGATCTTCGCCCTCTTCGGGCTCGATGAGCACGCGATCGCCGACGACGATGAGCTGTTTCTTCCGCATGTGTCCTCCCTCGGGGGGCACGAACACTAGTTGCGTTCGCGCGGCGCGGACAACCCGGTATCGTCCGTCTCGCGGGCCCCGCCGCGTTCTCGACGAATGAACGCGTCCACGCTCTCCGGCACGAAGAGGTTGTCCGCGATGTGTGCGATCTCTTCCGCCTGCCGCCACATGGCCTCGAGGGCCTTCAGCTCGCCCTGCATGGCCTCTCGCTCGGACTGCTCCTGCGTCGCCATCTCCACGGCGAGCCGTACGTCGTCCCCAAGGCCGGCGAGCGACCCGGGGATCGGCTTGTTGAGTCGCTTCAGCTTCTTCTCGCTGAGATCCGTCTTGCCCGAAGCCAGGTAGTCCCGCTCGGCGGTCCGGGCGATCTGCGGCAAAAACGCATCCGGATGCCCGGCTGCCTCGATGCGGGCGACGGCATCCCTGACCACGCTCTTCTTTCCACCACGCCGGTTGGCCTGAGCCATCAGCCTGCTGCCAAGGCGCACGGCCTCGTCGCCGCTCACGATCATCGATCGACGCGCCTTATCGACCGTGTCACCCTTCTTCCACCCCGGAACGTGATCCACGACCAGCTCCCACGCATTGTCGTAGGTGGGGATCAGACGGGACGTGTAGAGATGCCGCCGCTGGACCCGGACCGGCTCGCCTGATTCGTCCCAAAGCCGATCCACCGTGCGGTCGAGCCACCATTGCTGGACCACGCCGATCATGCCCCCGAACGCTCCGATCGACACCCCCGCGGCGGCGCCTCCGATGAGAACGGCGCTCACGGCCGCGCCGCCCGCGGCGCTATAGGCGATGGCTCGCTTGCGACGACGGCCGAACTGGTCCCCATACCGCCAGGCGGCGAACTCGTCTCGGTGCGGTTGTCCGACACGGACCAGCTCGAGGCCCTCGGCGAGTCGCGCGAGCCCGATATTGTCTGAAGAGACCCTCAGTCGGGTGTCCCGAAACCGGCGCTCGCACGCCTCGATCGCCTCCCAGCGTGTGTCGAGTGGAGAGAGGTTCCAGCGCTCGCAGCGACGGCACACGACCCACAGACGACCCATTGCGGCGTCGAACGCCAGCCGGCGGCCGACGGGGAACTCCTCGACGGCTTCGTTCGACCCGAGATCGTGATGGCAGTAAATGCACGTGGTGTACACGGCTCTCTCCGGCCTTCCTGCGCTCGAGTGTCTCCTGCTGAGTACCCCGGGGCGAGGGCTCTTCTTCACGTCGCTCCCGCGCGCCCTGTGCCGGGCGAGGGCGTTGGCCTTCCGCGCGGAGCCCTGCAAAGCCTGGGCACACGCGGGGAGGTGCGCCACCGTCGATCGCGTGGCTCACACTGCAGTTCGTGAACGCGAGACGCGCCGCAGCCTGAGCGTTCGGACGGTGCGGGGCCGCTACAGACCGTTATGTCCGACCGTCTTGCCGCCTTCGACCGGCCGCTTCTACACTAGGGGCCCCGGTCGGAGGATCCGCCCTCCAGGCCTCTCGTCCGGGGCAGGACGGCTCGACGCCCTCGGCGTCCGGCCGACGATTCGGGACCAGCCAGGAGAGGCCGCATGACCCGCATCTCGCTGAGCGTTAACGGGGTTCAGCACGAGGCCGATGTCGAGCCGCGAACGCTGCTCGCCTATTTCCTTCGTGAACGACTCGGTCTGACCGGCACGCACATCGGGTGCGACACATCCTCTTGCGGTGCGTGCACGGTGCTCTTGAACGGACAGTCGGTGAAGTCATGCACGGCGCTCGCGGTCCAGGCCGACGGTGCGCGGGTGACGACCGTCGAGGGTCTCGCGGAGGACGGCGACTGGCATCCGATTCAGCAGGCCTTCCACGAACATCACGGACTGCAGTGCGGGTTCTGCACACCAGGGATGTTGATGGCCTCGGTCGGAATCCTCTCGGAGAACCCGGACCCGACGGACCAGGAGATCCGACATGCGCTCGAGGGCAACCTGTGCCGGTGCACGGGCTACCAGAACATCGTAAACGCGGTACTCGCGGCGGCCGAAGACATGCGGTCCTCCGCGGCAGCGAGCTGAGGCGATCATGGCGACTGCGGAACGATACGTCGGCGGCGGAGTCCTGCGGAAAGAGGACCCGACGCTTCTGACCGGACAGGGCTCCTTCGTCGAGTCGATCACGCTGCCGGGGATGGTGCACGTGGCCTTCGCGCGCAGTCCCTACGGTGCGGCGAGGATCAATGGGATCGACACAGGGGCGGCGGCGAACGCCCCGGGCGTCCTGGCGGTCTTCACGGGCGAGGATCTGGCGGGCGAATGGGCGGCTGCCCTTCCCATGGCCTGGCCCGTGACCGAGGACATCCGGATCCCCGACCACTGGCCGGTCGCCAGGGACGCGGTCCGCTACGTGGGCGACGCGGTCGCGGTGGTGGTGGCCGAGACCCGCGAGCAGGCCATCGACGCCGTCGACCTGGTCGACGTGGACTACGAAGTGCTTCCCGCGGTCGTCGACATCGAGAGCGCGAGGGCCGACGGGGCTGCGAGGGTTCATGAGCAGTTCGACAGCAACGACTGCTACACCTGGACGCATACGAACGGCGATGTCGACGCGGCCTTCGCGAAAGCGGACGTCGTCATCAAGGAACACTACACGCAGCCGCGCCTGATCCCCAACGCGATCGAGCCGCGCGCGGTGGTGGTCCAGCCCACGCCCGCGGCGGGCGATTTCACGGTCTGGTCGACGACCCAGATCCCTCACATCGCGAAAGTGCTCTTCGCCCTGACAGCCGGCATCCCGGAGGCGAAGCTGCGGGTGATCGCGCCGGACGTCGGGGGCGGGTTCGGCTCGAAGCTCAACATCTACGCCGAAGACGTGACCTGCCTTGTTCTCGCGCGACGGCTCGGAGTACCCACGAGGTGGGTGGCGGGACGCAGCGAGGGGTACGTCGCGACCATCCACGGACGCGATCAGATCCAGGAGATCGAGCTTGCGGCGGATTCCGCCGGGAAGATCCTGGGCTATCGTGCCTCGATCCTCGCCAATATGGGGGCGTACCTGCAGCTGATCACGCCCGGAACGCCGCTGCTCGGCGGCTTCCTCTTCTGCGGGTCCTATGGAGGAGAGGCCTACCACTTCGAATGCACCGGCGTGTTCACGAACACGACCCCGACGGATGCGTACCGGGGAGCCGGGCGACCGGAGGCCACGTACGCGATCGAGCGGGCCATCGACGCCCTGGGTCGCGCGGTGGGTGTCGACCCGGTCGAGATCCGACGACGGAACTTCCTGCCGAAGGGCGAGATGGTCGAGAGCCCCTGTGGTCTCGCGTTCGACACGACCGACTACGAGACCAACCTCGACCACGCGGTCGACCTGCTCGGCTACGAAGCGCTGCGGGCCGAGCAGGCCGAGCGGCGGGCCCGCGGTGCGACCCGGCAGCTGGGGATCGGCTTCTCCACCTACGTAGAGATGTGTGGTCTCGCGCCGTCCCAGGTCCTGGGGTCGCTGAACTACGGGGCCGGTGGGTGGGACGCGGCGACCGTTCGCATACTGCCGACCGGCCAGGCGGAGGTCGTCACAGGCAGCTCGCCGCACGGTCAGGGGCACGTCACATCCTGGTCGCAGATCGCCGCCGATGCCCTCGGGGTGTCGTTCGAGGATGTCATCGTCCTCCATGGCGATACGCAGGTCGCCCCGCACGGGATGAACACCTACGGCAGCCGTAGCCTCGCGGTCGCGGGGGTCGCGGTTCACAACGCTTGCGGCCACGTCGTCGAAAAGGCTCGTCGGCTCGCGGCGCACAGCCTCGAGGTGGCCCCGGAGGACCTCGAGTTCGAAGGCGGGACGTTCACGGTCAAGGGCGTCCCGGAGCGGCAGACGTCGATCCAGGAGGTCGCGTATGCCGCCTGGACCGCGCACAGTCTGCCCGAGGGCGAGGAGCCCGGGCTGACGGCGCATCATGTGTTCGACCCGCCGAACTTCACCTTTCCGTTCGGAACGCACGTGTGCGTCACCGAGATAGACATGGAGACGGGCCAGGTGGAGATCGCTCGTTATCTGGCCGTGGACGACTGCGGCAACGTCGTAAACCCGCAGATCGTCGACGGGCAGGTGCATGGCGGTGTCGCTCAGGGAATCGCGGCGGCCCTCTACGAGGAGGCCCGGTACGCCGAGGACGGGACGCTCGAAACGTCGTCGATGCTCAACTACCTCGTCCCGTCGGCGGCGGAGATGCCGGTGTTCGAGCTCGACCGGACCGTGACGCCGAGCAACTCGAATCCGATGGGGGTGAAGGGCATCGGCGAAGCCGGAACGATCGCGTCCGCCCCCGCGGTGATCAACTCGGTGGTCGACGGGCTCTCACACCTCGGTGTCACCGAAATGACGATGCCGGCGACGCCCGAGCGCGTCTGGCAGACGATCCAGAACGCGAAGGGAGGTGCGGCGTGATTCCGGCACCGTTCGAATACGAGCGCGCCACCTCGGTCGCGCATGCGCTGGAACTGATGGCGCAGGGCGGCGAGGATGCCCGTCTGCTCGCCGGCGGGCACTCCCTGCTCCCGCTGATGCGACTTCGCCTTGCCCGCCCCACGCTACTCGTCGATATCGGGGGGCTGGACGACCTCAAGTACGTTTCGGGCAACGGCGATGCGATCGAGATCGGAGCCCTGACCACGCATCACGAGATCGCCGACTCGCACGAGCTCGGAGAGGCGTGTCCGCTCCTGACGACGACGGCCGCACAGATCGGCGACCCGCAGGTCCGGCACCGCGGGACCATCGGTGGCTCCGTAGCCCACGCGGATCCAGCGTCCGATCTCCCGACGGCGTTGCTGGCCATGGACGCGGAGTTCGTGATCGAGGCGGTGGGCGGGTCGCGGTCGGTCGCCGCGGCCGATTTCTTCGAGGGACCCTTCATGTCGGCGCTCGGCGACGGCGAGATTCTCACCTCGATTCGCGTCCCCGTGTCAGGGGCGAGTGGCGTTTACCGGAAGTTCAATCGCCGCGCACAGGACTGGGCGATCGTGGGCGTTGCCGCTCTGATCGGCACGGATGGCGGCGCGATCTCGAGCGCGGCGATCGGGCTGACCAACATGGGTGGCACGCCGCTACGAGCGGAGGCCGTCGAAGCCTCCCTCGTCGGCGTGAGCGGCGCAGATGAAGTGGCGGCCGCGGCTGCGCAGGTGGCGGACATCGGGATGCCGCCGGGAGATGAACAGGCGAGCGCCGAGTATCGACTGCACCTCGCCAGCGTGCTTATTCGTCGGGCGGTCGGCGACGTCCTGACGTAGTCGCCGCTCCCTGACCGCGGCCGAAGAGGGCGTCCGTCGCCAGCGTCAGGAAATCGCGCTCCGTCACGAGGCCCACGAGCCGGCCGTCATCGACGATCGGCAGTGAAGACACGCCGTGTGATCGCATCGTGAGGATGGCGTCCCCGACGCTCACGTCAGGCCCCGCCGTGATCAGGTCGCGGTGCATCACTTCGGACAGCGGGATGAGCTGGGCCCTCTCGCTGGACCCTCCTTCCTCGCTGGCGGCGAGATACCTGAACAGCGTCGAGCGCGTGATCAACCCCACGAGCCGCTGATCCGTGTCTTCGATCGGCAGGTGCCGGATCTGCTTCCACCCCATCAAGTGGAGCGCGAAGCTCACCGGATCCGTCTCCTGCGCGGTCACGAGATCCCTCTGCATGTGCGACACCAGGGGGCGGTCGAGTCGCTCCTCGATCGACCTCCTCTGCTTCCGAGGCAAATCCCATTCGTGTACCGGACGGTTCTCCGCCTGACGCTCGATCATGGCCTCGGTGAGTTGCGCCCACGGGGCGACCGGATCGCCGCCGATCGCCTCGACCGCGCGGAGCATCCATTCGGAGCCCGTCTGTCTGGATTCCGCTCGGGCCCGGACCACCTCCAGATAGCGCTGGCTGTCGGAGGCGTCGACGCCCGCCAACTCGAGTCCGCGGGCCGCGATCGGCAAGAGCTCCTCGAGGATGAGCTCCCGGGCGCCCCTGTGGCTTCCATCGATCCACTCGATCGGTGCGCTGAGGCCGTGTCGGGCAGCGGCGAAGAAATTCTCACGGACCCGGTCGAAGTCGATCTGTCCCTTCGGGTCGCCGATGGCCTCTTCCAGACCGAACAGGAGCCCGTACCAGAAAGCCGCGTTCGCCACCTGATCCACCGGTGTCGGACCCGCCGGGAGGATTCGGCTCTCGATTCGGAGGTGGGCGGTGTCGCCTGCCACACCGTAGCATGGCCGGAGCCAGCGGTAGACCGTGCCGTTGAACAGCTGAAGCGCCGGGAGCTTCGGGATTCGATCGGGCGGGTCGGCCTCGGTCTCGGCGGACAGCACGGCCCGGAAGCGGGCTACGTCGTCGCGGTAGATGTCGAGCACAGAATTCTCGACCCAGTCGCGCCCGAAGTCCACGCGGGGAGCGGAAAAGCGCTGATCGGACGTGGGTCGCCGCGTATCGATGGACTGCTGGAACAGGGCGATCCGGGTCTCTCGCCACAGACGCCGACCGAACAGGAGCGGCGAGTTGGTCGAGATCGCCAGCACCGGGGCGGTCGCCAGGAGTCCAATGTTGTACACCATCGCGAAACGGGCGGGGTCGACCTGGAGGTGAAGCTGAAAGCTCGTGTTGCAGGCTTCGAGCATGACGGTTTCGTGCTTGAGCGCCAGCTCGTCGACCCCCTTGATGAACACGCTGTACGCGCCGCCCCGGAGCGCCGTCATGGCGTCGTTCAACCGGACGTAGCGGTCGGACGGCGTCATATAGTCGAGGCTCGCATGGCGGGCTTCGAGAGTGGGGAGGATGCCAGCCAGGGCGACGCGTACGTCGAGCTCGGCGGCGGCCTCTCGAACGGAGCTCAGGACCTCAAGGAGCTGGTTCTCCAGTCCGCTCAGCGACGGTCCCGCCAGCTCGGACGGAGTCGAGTTGATCTCGAGATTGAACGCGCCGAGTTCCGGAGTGACGCGAGCGTCTTGGATCCGCTCGAGGATCTGAGGCCCCGACCTGACCGGGCGGAATCTGCGGTCCACGAGAAACATCTCGAGTTCCGCGCCGATCCGGGTGGGTCCTTTCTCTATCCCGTCGGACTCGAGGAGTCCCTTCAGGCGATCGAGGTCCTCGAGCAGTTGGGCCGTAAACGCCCGAAGCTGCTCGGGCGTCGCCGTCGTGTTGACCGTTTGAGTTCCCATAGTTCAGAGTCGGTTGAGGTCCTGTCGTGCGGGGCTAGCGACGGCGATCGACCATCGGGATCACGGCCGCGCCCTCCCAGTCCGGGTCGGCCGCTCCCGTCCAGATGCCCGTCTCGGCATCGTAATGTAGGCCATGGATTCGTCCGAATGCGCCGCGCCGGTTGGCCGGAGCGACCGTCAGCCCGAGCTCGTCGAAGCGCTCGAGGGCGGCGTCCGACCATCCGTCATCCGGGGCCGCCTCGACAGACAGCCCCATGAGCTCTCCGGTCCGGAGGTTCATGTCCGGGTGCACGCGCGGCGCTGCCAGAGCCTCCGGAAGCGTCATGCCATCGTCCACCACACGCGTGACTGCCTGAACGACCGCGGAGATGATCCGGATCCCACCGGCGGCGCCAAGGACGAGCACAGGCTCGCCATCGCGGAGCACCATGAACGGCGTGATGCCCGATCTCGCGCGCTCGCCTGGCTCGCTGATTCCGAGGTAGCCGCCGAGCGTGACGGCGTAGAGGAACCCGAGCCCCGGAGTCGCGACGCGCGACCCCATCCCCGGCCCCAGCGTCTGCGTCAGCGCCACGGCCATCCCGTTCCCGTCCGCCGCGGACAGGTGAGTCGTATGTCCCTGGTCCGAGGGCAGGAGGCCCGGGTCGACCCGGGCCGGAATCTCGCGACCCCCCATGGCGTTCGCCGGGAGCTGGATCCGTCCCGCCTGGCGGGCGGCCCAGTCCTTCGAGGTCGCGCGGACGGCCGCCGTATCGGAGCCCAGCCGCATGTAGTCCTCGAGTGCCAGCGCGATCGACTGACCGATCACGGATGCCCACGCCTCGGCGCCCAGGGCCTCCGGGTCGAAGTTCTCGGCGATCTGGAGCGCCTGGATCGCGACCGATCCTGACGCCGGGATGTCCGACCCGACGATCTCGTATCCGCGATACGTCCCGCGGACGATCCTCGAGTCCTCGGCGTCATAGGCGTCGAGCGCCTCCATGGTGACGAAGCCGCCATTCGCCGCCATGTCGGCCGCGATCTTCTCGGCGATCTCCCCGCGGTAGAAGGCGTCCGCCCCGCCGTGAGCGATCGCCGTGAGCGTCCTCGCCATGTCCCGCTGCACGAGGAGGTCGCCTGCCGTGTACGACGATCCGTCGGCCTTCAGGTAGTACCGACTGGCCCCGGCGGACTCCGCGATCTGGCTTGCCGAGCCGGCCTGACGCCGTGCCTCGCCCGGGAGCACCCGGAACCCGTGCTCCGCATAGTCGATCGCTGGCGCGGCGACGACCTCGAGGGGCAGGGAACCGAACTCGGAATGCAAACGCATGAGCCCGGCAACCGACCCGGGGACGCCCACCGTGGCGTATCCGTACGAGGCGCTGGGCGCGGTCTCCGGATCGTATCCGAGCGGAACGCTCGTCGTGCCGTCGATCCCGTGGATCGAGCCATCGGGCAGCCGAACGAGGATCTGGTTCCGCCCGCCGATGCTGTTCATGCTCGGCTCGACAACCGAGATCGCGAACGCCGCCGCCACGGCCGCGTCGGCGGCGTTGCCTCCGAGCTCGAGCATGCGGGCCCCGGCCGCCGCCGCAAGCGGCTGCGCGGCCACGACGACCCCGTTCTCAGAACGCGCGATCTGCCCCGCGCTCTGGGCAACCGCCGGCAGGGTCGGGATGGAGGCGGCCCAGATGGCGAGTATCGAAGAGGCCAGCCCTCGAAGGAGTCTGGATCCCGCGGGTGTCGAATCGTGCGTCCTCATGCGTCCACTCCGGGTCGCTGGGATAGGTGAGGTTCTGACGGGGAAGCAGTCGACGCCATGGGCGTGACGTGGCTCGAAGGGCCGGCTTCGACGGGGTCGAGATGTCCGAAGCGGTAGCGCCAGCCGAACTCCTCGAGAAGATCCTGGAAACGGGCGATCGGGAACCCCATCACGTTGAAGAAGTCGCCCTCCACCCTCGACACGAGCGCGGCTCCCGCGCCCTGGATGCCATAGGCGCCGGCCTTGTCGAGCGGCTCTCCCGTCGCCACGTAGTCGGCCGCCTCTCCGGGTCGGATGGCACGAAACCGAACGGTCGTCTCCTCCACCGCGCTCGCGATACGTCCAGGGGCTGCCGCCGCGATTCCGCTGAACACGACGTGAGTGTCGCCAGCGAGCCGCTCCACCATCTCCACTGCCTCCTCGGGAGAGCGAGGCTTCCCGAGGATCGTGTCCCGGTGCCACACGACGGTATCGAAGCCGAAGGCGACGGCTCCTTCCTCGGCACCCTCCGAGGCCTTCGCCCGCGCCAGCCGCTCCGCGAGAGCGGGGGCGCTTTCACCCGGGCGCGGACTCTCGTCGACATCCGACACGCGTGTGTCGAACGCCAGTCCGAGCTGCTCCAGCACGGATGCACGACGGGGAGAGCCGGACGCGAGAATCAGTCTTGGAGGAGGGTTCGTCACCAGGGATCCCTAGCCGGTCGTTGGTCGTCTGTCGGCGCTCAGCCAAGGGATGATACGGGTCGCGGCCGTCCGCGCGACAGCGGCGGCGGATCGAATTGCCGATGGGCGGCAGATTGTCCCTGTGGAGCCCCGACCGAGGTTGCCCGTCTTCCGTCAACCGTTTAGTTTAACAAAACAGTTAAACGATATGGACAACGCCTTCGCCGACTCGCCGACCGACGAGAAGCCACCGTGCGGAAGGCGTTTCGGATAGATGCACGGGGTCATGGAAGCACACGCACCGGCCGGTTCCTCGTCCCGCGACGCCGACGGGACGACAGAACCGGGAACGGAACAGCGGATCTTCGACGCCGCGCTCCACGTCTTCTCCAACAAGGGGCAGGACGGGGCGCGAATGCAGGAGATCGCGGATCACGCCAAGATCAATCGGGCCCTCCTCCACTACTACTTCCGGAGCAAGGCACAGCTGTACGAGGCCGTGTTCGCGCACGGGTTCGAGCAGTTCGTCTCGGGTCTGACGCCCAGCCTTCGAGAAGAACGAGGATTCGAGGAGACCCTCGGGACCTTCGTTCGCGGGTACATCGACTACCTCCACGGGCACCAGGAGATGGCGCGCCTGATGCTCAACGAGTGTCTGTGCGGCGGTCCCGTGCTGACCTCGTATCTCGAACGGGCGAAGGAGAACCCGGAGGGCTTCCCCGCTCTCGTGATGGAGGACCGGATCAGAGCCGCCGTCGCCGCCGGCGAGGTCCGCCCTATCGACTCTGAGCAGACCATGCTGACCATCGTCTCGGCATGCATCTTCCCGTTTGTGGCGCTTCCGACCGTGCGGATCTTCCACCCCGAGGTCGAGGACGACTTCGACGCATTCGTGGAGGAGCGAAAGCGGCACGTCGTCGATCTGCTGCTTCGAGGCCTCCGGCCCGACGACACCGGGGCTGCTCCGTGACGCCGGAAGCTCGGCGCCGCCGGGTCCTTCGGCCCGTCCTGGCCTCGGGGCTGGTCATCGGTGTCGCCGCGTGCTCGTTCGCGCCGGCTCCCGAGACCCCGGCGACAGTCGCGGAGCTTCCGCCCGACTACTCCTTCGATGCGCCGGCAGGCGAATACGAGCCGCTCGAGTGGTGGGAGGCGTTCGAAGATCCGGTCCTGGACGAGCTGGTCGATACCGCGTTGACGGCGAACCTCGACCTCTACGAGGCCGCCGGTCGTCTCGAGGAGTTGAGGAACCGCTACCGGATCGCGCGATCGGCGCTCTTCCCGTCGCTGTCCCTGAACGCCGACGCGACGAGATCCAGCACGCCGTCCAACACCGGACTCGGCGGTCAGATCGGTGGGGAGGACGCGGCGCCCGGGGACTCGACCGGGGGCCTGCCCCCCGGCGTCTCCTTCGAGTTTCCGGACCGGTTCGAGTTCACGACGTACTCCGCCTCTCTCGGCTTCTCCTATGAGTTCGACTTCTGGGGCAGGGTGAGAAACGAGACGGGAGCGGCTTCACGCGACTTCATGGCGTCACGGGCGGACTTCGAAACGGTGCGACTCGGGGTCATCGCCTCCACCGTCTCGACGTACTTCGAGATCGTATCGCTCCGCGAACAGGTTCGTCTGCTCGAGGAGAACGTCGACATCCTCGGCGAGCGCTCCGAGCTGACCGATGCGAGGTATCAGCGCGGTCTCACGGGCTCGTTCGAGCTCTACACGATCAGACAGCTGTATCGCACGGCTCAGGCGGATCTTCCGGTGGTTCGGACGCAACTGGATGACGCCGAGGGTCGCCTCGCCGTCATCCTCGGCCGGTACGCCGGGCGGATCGACGACCTGCTCCCACCGGCCCTCGCGCCGGCGGTCGGCACGACGCCGGTGGCGCCGGGGCTCCCGGTCCGTCTACTCGAGGGCCGTCCGGACGTGATCGCCGCTCAGGAACGAGTCGAATCGGCGCGACTGCGGGTGGGGGCCCGCCGCGCCGAGCAGCTCCCGACGATCAGCCTGAACGGGAACGTCGGCTTCCAGTCGAGTGAGCCGGCGGACCTGTTCCGGGCGGACCAGTGGTTCGTCAACCTGATCGGTGGCCTCGTTGCCCCGATATTCCAGGGCGGCCGCATCCGCGCCAACATCGGCGTTGCGGAAGCCCAGTACGACCAGTTCCTGGCGGCGTATGTGCGCACCGTGCTCACGGCGTATCAGGAGGTCCGGACGAGCCTGTCGGCGTTCGAAAACTCGCTCGAGCGCTACGCACGCACTCTGGATCAGATCGCGGACGCCGAGGCTTCACTCAACACGCAGCTCCAGCGTTTCCAGGGCGGCGTCGGCGATTACGTCTCGTATCTCGACGCCCGGGTCAATCTGATCAGCGCGAGACGGACGTTCGTGGAGGTGGAGCGAGGCCTCGCGGAGTCGAGGCTCGCCGTCCACCGATCGCTCGGCGGGGCCTGGACGGCACCCGAGACGGAAACTGAAACGGCGGCCGACGAGCCGCAGCGAATGGATGCGGACAGCCCCGACGCGGGCTCCGGAGATCGATAGATGGAAACGGTCGAGAACAGCGAAACGACGGGACCCGAACGGGCCCCGAGGAGAACTGGCCGCGGCTTTGGTCGGCTGGCACCCTGGCAGCAGGGGCTGCTGGTCCTGGCGGCGGGTATCGGAGGATTCTCCCTGCTCGTGGGCCTCCGCGGCGATCCGGAGGAGGTCGAGCCTCCCCGCCTCGTGCCGACCGTCACCACGGCGGCGACCAGAGTCGAGAGCGGTGCCATCCGGGTCCGCGGGAGCGGCACTGTTCGCCCGAGCGCCGAAGTGACGATCGCCGCCGAGGTCGGGGGACGGGTCACGTGGGTTTCGCCGGCGTTCGTGAGCGGTGGCCGCTTCTCGGTGGGCGATCCACTGTTTCGGCTCGATCCGGCCGATTACGAGAAC
>Ga0224508_10000335_pt1 | contig 47305 bp, 38 predicted proteins | sample SF_Jan12_sed_USG_4_FD_170157 | JGI IMG/M metagenome (GOLD analysis project Ga0224508, IMG submission 170157) | Sediment microbial communities from San Francisco Bay, California, United States - SF_Jan12_sed_USGS_21 | ecosystem: Environmental > Aquatic > Marine > Sediment | place: USA... | reverse complement strand
TTGGTGTTATAGGCGCGACCTTCGCCAACAAACACCTCACCAGGCAGGATGTTGTAGCCGAGGTTGAGGTTGTAGTAGGTCAAGTCGCGGTCATCGAACAATCTGGCGCCCCCGGAGAGAACCTCGAAGCTCGTCAGGCTTGCTTTCGATTGCCCCGCCGTCGCCTCAACAAAGAAGCCCTCGGTGACATGGTACGCGAGGCGCACGCCGTAGACCGTGTCGCTGCCAAAGTCCTCGATATTCATGATGCCGACAAACGCACCGACCTCGAAGTCCTCGCGATCGATTGCCGGTTCCTTGATCTCGCGGCGTTCCACCTGAGGGTCAATCACTTGTCCCGGTGGCTCGGACGAAGGCGGTGGCGCCTCTTCGTCACCTATGCCGAACAGGTTCTTCGTGGCAGCACAGCCCGAAAGCGTGATCACCAGGGCGATCAGAAAAAGAACGCGAAACCGGCTTTCCATTCTCTTACTTCCTCATTCTCATCACGGCTCGTGAATACCACGTAGCTCTTGTACTCGACGCGTAGCAAGAATCGTCGAGTCGCATACACACGCAGGCCTGCGCCGACGTGACCTACCTGATCGGTGCGATCCTCACCCTGAATGATCGTCGACTTGGGTGACGTGTGGATAACGCCGGCACCCAGGGTAAAAAATGGGGAAAATCGCCAGTCCGGCCAGGTTTCATGAACGAGGTTAACACTGCCCATCCAGCCGTTCGAAAAATTACCCAAAATCTGTGAACCCCATACCTCTACCGAGACATGCGGGTTGAGCGAGTACCCGCCATAGAGCGAAACGATGTTGGCGCCGCCGAAATCTCCGGCCAGGATTCCGGCCTCCCATTTGGCGTTGGTGAAGTCGTCCAGCGTGGCTTGTGCGAAGTCGACCTCGGAACCATCCGGTTTGAGTGTGAGTTCCATTTGCGCCTGATCGACCCAGCCCTCGACACCATTGGCAGCACGCACCTGATACCAATCGGTACGCTGCAATACGATCTCAACGGATTCGCCGCGATCGACAACGTGAAATATCGGGTAGCCGCGACCGGGACCCGTATGCATTTCGAGATACGGGTCGGCAACCGCCACTTTTCGTAGTACGTCGTCGGCGGCCTCTGCGTGTCCGGGTGTGAATGCCAGTAGCGCCAGAGCGATAAGGCAGGAACACCAGACGGACGAATTACTGCGGGACGTCGAAAGGATTGTTGTAGTACTGAGCTCCGACATCCAACCATTCCGCAATTAAGCGTCTCTCCGCGCCAGATAAAATGTTGTAGTGATTAACCGTAGGGTTATTAGCAGGATCTTCAAATCGCGCGAAGAAATCGCCAGACGCCCTCGCACCGGCAATGCTTGCCGGCGAGCCGATCGGAACTACGTCGAGTATCGGGTTCCCGTCGATATCGACCTGACCTGTCGGTTGTAGCACATCGACCAATGCGCCACCTACCACTTCCTGAAGGTTATCAGTAACTAACAGCTCGCGATAGGCGTGGAAGTGATCGGGCTCGTCAATCGAAAGTCCATCTGTCAGTTCGAGCTGGCCGGCCGGCGGTATGACAGTGACGCCATCGGCCGGATCGATGTAAGGAAATGTGTGACACAGCGTGCACTGCATGTCGATCTGCACCCCGTTGCCGTCGAGTATCGGCGCGCCCACATCGTCAAACTGCGGGCGGGGCTGGCTCCAGAGCGGGTGAATGACCGACTCGTAATTGATCACACTGCGGCAATGGGCTTGCCAGTCTTGCTGACATGCCAACGTCGTGGGCGATTGCGTCGTCAAATCCGTGTACAGATAGTCGATATCGACGTTGCCAGCAGCAATTACCGGATCGGCAGTCCAGACATCACGGTATATGACATTCATTGACGGCTCGATAGATGAACAGCTGCCGTCTGAGCAAGTTACGCGCGCGCGAACCTCGGCCATGGTCTCGCCCGGCTCCGCAATGAACCATTGCATGAGTGTTCCGGGGAATTCGAACAAGCCCGAAGGCGCACCGGCATAAGCAGAGTCGAACGCGTCGTAGCGACCGTGTGACAGACCGCTGTTCACGACGTGACAGCCATTACATTTGACTTCCTGGCCTGGTCGGCCAGTGATCCAGTTTTGATGGCGCGCAGTGATGCGCTTGCCGTACTCATCGACCACACTGATCGCGAGCGCGACATTCGCCGGAATCTTGGTGATGACGGAGCCGTCGGGTTCAATCATGGCATAGGCAACCACTTCTTTCATGCCAAACGCTGTGGTTATGCCGAAATCTGTGTTGTCAAGATCGACAAGGTCGTCGTCGGGTATCGATACCGCTTTCTCGATACGCAGGAAGCGTGCCAGACGATTTGCGGCTGGCGTCTGTGTGGGATCGGCCATCGTCGGGATATCGACTATTGCGCCGCCATCAAAATCATAGACGCTGCGAATGTTGAGCACTGCCTCCGCATTATCTGCAAGCGTCGGCGCCAGAGTGAACATGTCACTGCCATCCAGCACGACGGGCGGCGCGATCTTCGGATCGGCCGCAACAACTTCGGTAAATATGAAGCCTTCTTCACCGGTAACAACAGGTAACTGCGTATCGTCGCGCGGGTCGTACATCCATATGCCATACAACGGCGGCGCAACAACAAACGTGCCGACATCGGGCGTCACAGGATTATCAGGATCCGGCTGCACGAACAGATTCGCAACTCGATCATCGGTGCAAGGGACAATTGCGACATCGTCGGTGAGCGGGTCACCGTCGTCCATCAACTGCTCGAGCAGGCGGCACTGACTCCAGCTCGTCAGGAAGCGGCCGGTGCCGTCCAGGATCGGATAGACCGAGCTAAATCGGCCGCCGCGTGAAGGCTCACCCGGTATCGTCGAAACGTTATTGACCGTCGCGTCTTCCTGCGCCGGTCCATTCAGGATGCCAATGTTTGGTGCAGTGGGCTGCGTGATCTCGAGATATTGCGGTGTATCGATTGCAACGAGTTCACCGCCGCCTTCGGTATCGGTGAACGGCCGGATCAACGACATGATACGACCGTCTTCGAGTTCGCGCGGCTGCGTGAACTGTATGATATCGCCGTTCGTGCCAGTCGCATGACTCTGCTGCCCGTAAAGCAGCTCGAGGCCCGCACCGTCGGGGTTTATCCGATACAGATTGACCGCGTCGTTGTTGGCGCCTGCATGGTCCCAGCGGCTGAATACGATCTGACCGTTAGCCAGCGGCGCCGGGTCGAGGTCGTGACTCTGGTTGTAGGTAACCTGCTCGAGGCCTGTGCCGTCGTCGTTCATCAGGTGTAGATTAAATGTAAATTCATTCTGGTCTTCGTCCATCGCCGGGAAACCAGGCTTGCCTTCGTCAAGCAGTATGGCTTGCGACCGGTGCTGCCGCGTCGACGAAAAGATAATGCGGCCATCAGGCAAATACTTCGGCATGATGTCGTGGCCAATCTCGGCCGTCAGGTTAGACGTGATTAGACGCTCGAGCACGTCGCCCTCAAACGTGTACTTCCAGATATTCCAGGTCGGAAGATCTTCTTCGGCCAGGTTGGGATCGAACGGGAAGCGCATCGCGAACAGCAACGAGGTCCCGTCGTAATCAATCTCGACGTCGCGGATGGCCGCCAGGCCCTGGGTCATTTCGCCAGTAATGTTGATGGCTTCCGCACTTGGTGATGCACGGTCACGAAAGAACAGATCCGCACCGAAATCGAACGTGATCTGCTCACGCAGATCAGTCTGCTCGAAGTTGCCGTTGTCGTCCGTGGGGATCGGGGCCTTGATGTATGCAATCGGGAAATCGATAACGACAGGATCGGGATCCTGACCAGTGCCAATGCTGACGCCATCGCCACTACTGCACGCAGCAATGGCTGTCGCTGTTACTATCAGCGCCGCGTTGCGAAGTCCGTTTTTGACAAATCCATACATAGTCTGTCGTGATAAACTGCTCATACCCTTCACCTCGAGTCTTCCTGGCGAGCCGCGAGGAATACGTTAGTGTGGACGCGTGGCCCATCTCATACCGTTAACGCGATCACAATCCGCACCTCAGTATAGGTGAGATATAACGGTCAATGTAATGTCGAAAAAGGGCGACAGTACGCAAAGTTAAATGCCCTTTTTAACGCTGTTTGCCAACTGCATTCGAGCCGTTCGAGTCACCCTGATTCGACATACCTTCGTGTTATTACACGAGCAAAAATCAAAAACAGTTCCATGCGTTTTTTCAGCGCAACATTGCGTTGTGTTTTTGAACAACATCTCGAACCAGCATTAACTTTGTGTCGTTTGTAGTTGTTGTTTGAATGTGACGACGCATCGTTGTCCTGTCTCTTTTCGACGACAGTTGCACACTCGTCTGCAATCAGTAGCTTAGCTCGACCGGTCATAATAGTTGTGCGGAACTACCGACACTGACTTGACATATGGCTGTTTCGGTTAGTCCCTACAGGCCGATGTCAACTCGTTGTTTTGAAAAGTCTTTCGATGCTGTTTTCCCGATCATCGCCAGATTGGCACAGCACTTGCTTTATAGATTGCGGATCGATTGTTTTTGGACGTTACTTAATCCGCTGGTACCAGGACTGTGAATGCTTTCACGGACATTTGTAGCTCGATTAGGCAAGATAGTTTGATCAATGACGTCAGTCGACGTCGGCATCAATCTCCAAGAACTTCGAATAAGTAAACACATTTGTGTACAGATTTATTTGGTGGGCAGAATGTTATGAATAACAGGACGTGGACAACAATGAAACAAGCCAAAGACCAGGGATGGATCACACCGCTTTGGCGCATTTTACTCGTCGCAGTTTTGTCGGCGGGTCTGATGACGCCGGCGCAGGCAGGTTTTAGGGAACAAGCCAAGCGTATTCATGATCGCCTCGCGGGCGTGCCACCGTCTGACACCGTATTGCAGCAGATGGAGGATGCGATTAATCCTGCTCTGCCGGGCACGGCCAATGATGCCGCTGTCATCGCAATGAACAACGCGAACTTCTACAACGTCACGTTGAAAAATTTCGCCGCGCCGTGGACGAATCGTGACCAGTCAGTGTTTGTTCCCCTAAACGACTACATCGCGACAGTGATCGGCATGGTTCGTGATGACGCGCCTTTCAATACTTTGTTGTCAGCGGACCTGACGTACGTCGGCAGTAGTGGTCCTGCGCCATCGGCCGCCAATAACGATCACTACGCGCAGCTCGAAGCGAACAACGTCAACTTGCGTGACGAGCTCACGGACGTAGCGCAGTCGTCGATTAGCGGCATTCCTCCGAGTGCGACCGCCGGCATCATGACTTCGCGTGCTGCATCCGAAGCATTTTTCATTGCTGGGACAAACCGTGCGATGTTCCGCTTTACGCTGCTCAACCACATGTGTAACGACATGGAGCAAGTGCATGATCCGAAGCTGCCGACTGACCGAATTCGTCAGGACGTAAGCCGCAGCCCGGGTGGTGACAGCCGGCTATTCCTGAATAACTGCGTGGGCTGTCACACGGGCATGGACCCGATGGCACAGGCCTTCGCGTACTACAACTACAACGATGTTAGCGGTCGTTTGGAATACTCAGGCGTCGGCCCCGGCCTTGGTGGCACGGTACAGCCGAAGTACTTCAACAACGATTTGAATTTCCCGCAGGGCTTCCGCACGCCGGACGATGCGTGGGAGAACCGCTGGCGGAAGGGTCAGAACGCGTACCTCGGCTTCGATCAGTCGCTGCCGGGAAGCGGGTCCGGGGCTAAATCGCTCGGCGACGAACTTGGCAACAGTGTGGCATTTGCCTCTTGTCAGGTCAGAAAAGTATTTCGTGCCGTTTGTCTGCGCGACCCCGAGAACGCAGCCGACCGCGCTCGGGCTGACCAGATGACAACCGACTTCATGACAACGTTTGGTTATCGGATGAAGGATGTCTTCGCCGAAACCGCCGTTTACTGCATGGGCCAGTAGGGAGACTGAACGATGAATAAGGCAACTGGAATTGCTATGCAGACGGCACCGATCGACAAGACCGGTCTGCGTTCGCTCAAAGTCGCGCTTCTTGCTGTTGCAGCAAGTGTTTTGCTTGCCGCATGTGGTGGTGGGGCGCAGACGACAAGTCTTGCGGCGCCTAACGGTGGCGGCAACACCAATAATGTTCCTTACACGGGTCCGGTAGCGCGCGATGGCGAGGTACTCAAGTTCCAGCAGGAATTCTGGAGTAACGCCAAGACCACCGACCGTTGCGGCTCATGCCATAACGAAACATTCGGCCAGGTGCCGATGTTCGTGCGAAATGACGACGTCAACATGGCCTACGATGCGGCTCTCACGGTGACCGACACGCAACAGCCGTCGCTTTCTCGCACAGTAGAGAGAGTCGGCTCGGGCCACAATTGCTGGGTCACTGATCCTGGCGTATGTGCCACGATCATGACGACCTGGATCGAAAACTGGGTTGGCGACACTTCCGGCGGCGGACGCGAGATTGTCTTGATACCGCCTCCTTCGCAGGATCCGGGCGCGAGCAAGAACTTCCCACTTGATCCGGCCGCGTTCGAGACTTTGATTCATAACCCGATTCTTGAGGTGTACTGCGCTAACTGTCACAGCTCTGAAGCGGCGACTGCGCAACAGCCGTATTTTGCTGATCCGGATATTACAACGGCGTACGACGCCGCGAAGCCGAAGATCAATCTGGATACACCAGCCAACTCGCGCCTCGTCATTCGTCTGCGTAATGAGTTCCACAACTGCTGGGACAATTGCTCTGCGAACGCACAGGTAATGGAAGATGCGATCACGGCGTTCTCCAACGGCATCACGCCGACGCTTGTAGACCCGAACCTCGTTACCAGTAAGGCCTTAAGCCTCGTTGACGGTACGCTCGCGTCTGGCGGCAATCGTTACGAGGATGCACAAATCGCGCTTTGGGAATTCAAGACCGGCACCGGCCTCGTCGCTTATGACACGAGTGGTGTCGATCCGGCGGTCGACCTGAACCTGTCACCTGAAGTCACCTGGTACGGTGGCTGGGGCATCACCACCAACGGCGGTATTGCCCGCGGTACGACGACGGCCAGTAAGAAGATGTACGACGTCATTCAGCAGTCCGGCGAGTTCTCGGTCGAGGCGTGGGTCATTCCGGCCAATGTCACCCAGGAGATGGCGCGCATCGTCAGCTACTCGGCCGGCGACCAGGCGCGTAACTTTACGCTGCAGCAGACACTGTATAACTACGACTTCCTGCTGCGCACCGATCAGACAAGCCTCAACGGTGATCCGGCGCTGTCGACACCGGACGCGGATGAAGTCCTGCAGGCTACATTGCAGCACGTGGTTATGACCTACGATCCGATCGAGGGCCGCGAGCTGTACGTCAACGGCGAACTCGTATCGAACGTCGATCCGGTACCGGGCGGCACGTTGATCGACTGGCAGGACACCTTTGCATTCGTAATCGGTAACGAAGTCTCCGGCGATGGTCCGTGGGATGGCACCGTACGTCTTGCCGCCGTTCACCGTCGCGCATTGACTCAGGAACAGGTCGTGCAGAACTTCGATGTCGGTGTGGGTGAGAAATTCTTCCTGCTGTTCGACATTTCGGAAAACATTCAGGCTGCGCCACAGTCGTCGTACATCCTGTTCGAAGTAGCACAGTACGACAGCTACGCTTACCTGTTCGACCGGCCGCATTTCATTACCCTGGACGGTTCATCGCCCGAAGGCATCCCGATTCAGGGCGTGCGTGTAGCGATGAACGGACTCGAAGCGCCGGTTGGTCAGTCGTATGCAACGCTGAACGACACCTTGAGCGCGTCACTGTTTGGCGAGCTCGGTCAGCCACTGTCGGTACTCGGTGCAGTTCTGCCGCTCGAGAAGGGACCTCAGGATGATGAGTTCTTCCTGACCTTCGATGTGCTTGCCGGCAATACATTCAATCGCCCGGACTATCCGACACTCGTGATTACCGAAAATGACCTCGTTCCGGCGTCGCAGATCGGCTTGCGCACGTTCGATGAAATCAATGCTTCGTTCTCGTCGCTGCTTGGCATCGACTGGACCGATCCGAACTATACGAACGTCGACCTGACGTACCAGGAGCTCAGGCAGTCACTGCCAGCCGTTGAAGACATCAACACGTTCCTGTCGTCGCATCAGGTCGCGGTCGCGCAGCTCGCGATCGCCTACTGCGATGCACTGATTGGCACGAATGCGAGCCCGAACCCGGCAGCAACGGCCTACTTCCCCGGCTTCAATTTCGGCTCGCCGGCAAGTACCGCATTCTCGGTGGCAAACCGCGATGCGTTTGTTGACCCGCTGATCAACAAGATCATGGGTACGGGACTCGGCACTCAGCCGGCATACGCCGACGTTTATTCCGAACTCGCTACGTTCCAGGCAGCTGGTGGACGACCTGACAATCTCGTGGATCGATTAATCGCCGGTGGTAGTGATACCCGGGCAATTTCAAAGGGTGTCTGCGCCGCCATGATCGGCAACGCAGCGACACTGGTTCAATAAAAGACAGGACAAGGAAAGGAATATAGCTATGGCTAAGAAACGTAATGCACGGCACTGGGATGAGCCGCAGTATCACGCCGACCATCCGCGTCCTGTCACGCGACGTCAGTTTGTCTCGCAGGGCTTCATGACAGGCGCTGCCTATACCACGGGCGCGGGAATAATGAGCTTGTTCTCAAACCCGCGTGAGGCGATGGCGGCCCTGTCAGCCGACCTGAGCCCGTTACTGCTGAACCCGTGTCAGATCGCGACCAACGGCGCAGGCAAGATTCCGTTTATTTGCTTTGACCTGGCTGGCGGCGCGAATATTAACGGGTCGAACGTGCTGGTTGGTCAGGAAGGCGGACAGATGGATTTTCTGTCGACCGCGGGCTACGAGAAGATGGGCCTGCCGGGCGACATGATCCCTGGTCTCGTCGATCCGACACTGCAGTTGCCGTACGAGAACTTCGATCTCGGACTGGGCTTCCATCTGGACAGCGCATTCCGCCGCGGCATCATGACCAGCCTGACGCCGGGTAATGAGGCGTTAATCAATGGCGCCGTCATTCCGGCCCGGTCGGACAATGACACGGGCAACAACCCGCACAACCCGATGAACGGTATCGCGCGTGCAGGTACTGGCGGAATTGGCGCTGACGGATCGATTCTGACGCTTACCGGATCCGAAAATACGCCTTCCGGAGGTAACTCGACCCTGCCGCAGGCGCTGATGGATCCCAGCCTGACTCCAACCAAGGTAGACCGCCCGGGCGACGTTGTGAACCTCGTCGACACCGGCGATCTCGTCGGCATCCTGTCGAAAGACGATGCGACCGCGGTTATGGAATCCATTTACCGCCTGACTGACCGCAAGATGGATCAGGTCAACACGCAGGTCACCCAGGATGCAGTCATCAAGGAACTGGTCCGTTGCGGCTACCTGAAGTCCGCCGATATCGCCGATCGCTTTGGCGGCGTACCGATCGATCCGTCACAGGATCCGATGATCGTTGGACCAGCAGGCATCTTCAGCGCCGCCGAGTTCAACGCCGGCGATCGGGACGCACGTGAGTTCCAGAAGACCGCAGCCATCATGAAGCTCGTCATCAACGGCTACGCCGGCGCCGGCACCATCGAGATGGGTGGCTACGACTACCACGGCGGTGCCCGGGCCGAAGGCGAAGTCAAGGACGAACGCGCTGGACGCTGCATGGGCGCATGCCTCGAGTACGCGGCCCGCCAGGGTGTACCGCTGATGATGTACGTCTTCAGTGATGGCTCACTGTCTTCGAACGGCACGATTGATAACTCGCAGGCAGGTCGCGGTAAGGGCGAGTGGTCGAGTGATAACTCATCGACTGCCGGAGCCTTTTTCCTCGTCTACAACCCCGGGCGCAGGCCGACGATTATCGGTGCGACGCCTGAGGAAATCGCCGTGCACCAGCAGATTGGCTACATGGACGCAGGTGGCTCGGTGCAACGTGCAGCGACGCCGGCAGCGAACAACGTCAACTTGCTCGTTAATACCGTGCTGCTCAACTACATGGCGCTGCACGGTGAGCAAGGCCAGTTCGCGAACGTGTTCCCGAACCACGGTCTCGGCAACGCGGCCATGCAGGACAGCCTGACGGCATTTACGCCGATTTGTAACGGCACTATCGGCAACCCCGTATAGCTTTCCCCCGCTAAACGGAAAAGACGGCCAGTCGGTGATCCGCCTGGCCGTTTTTCTATTACCGGGCCGCGACCTGGACATTACTCATCTTCATGGCTCGGTTGATCAGCAACATCCTGTTGCCGACCCTTCGGGCGCACTGCGTGCGTCCAAAATCGTTCCTGGCGATTTTGTCGCCGCGCTTTACTTCCGATGAGCAATGTCCTGCCCGCGGCCCTGCAGTTATACTTCGCGCATGTCGGACAACCTACTTAGCATTCTTGCGTGTCCCCGCTGCGACAAAACACCCCTGACCGAACTGGACGGCGTCTATAGTTGCGGAGCGTGCAAGATCGATTTCCCGTCGCTCGATGGCATCCCGTGGATGTTCGCCGAGCCGCAGGCAACCCTCGGCGAATGGCGCGGTCGCCTGCAATTTTCGCTGCAGCAGCTCAGTCAGGAATCGGCGAAACTCGACGCCGAACTCAAGAACAAGGACCTGCGGGCACTGACGAAGCGGCGCATCGAACGCTACAAGAAGGCAACGGATTCGCACCGCCGATCGCTCGCAAAAATTCTACAGCCGGTCGACGTGCAATCGATGCATGGCAACTTCGAGAGTTATCTGGCGTTGCGAACACGCTTGCCGGCCGACCAGGCCCTCAATACGTACTACGCCAACGTGCATCGCGACTGGGCATGGGGTGACGAGGAAAACTCGGCATCGCTCAAACAGGTTCGCGCCGTGCTGCACGACAACGCAGAGCTCGGCAATGTGCTTGTGCTTGGCGCCGGCGCCGCACGTCTTGCCTATGACCTGCACATGCAGATTGACTGCACGAATACCGTTGCGATGGACTTCAATCCGTTGCTGCTGCTGATCGCCCAAGCGGTCGCCAAAGGCGGGTCGCTAAAATTGTACGAATTCCCGATTGCGCCGAAATCTCTCGAAGACGACGCCGTATTGCGAACGTTGTCGGCACCTGATGTCGTTCGCGATGGTTTCCATCTCGTCCTCGGTGATGCCCTTCGGCCACCGTTTGCCGGCCAGGCCTTTGACACGGTGGTTACACCCTGGCTGATCGACATTGTCACCGAAGACCTGCCGGTTCTTGCCGCCCGCATCAACGGACTGCTGAAGACGAACGGGCGGTGGATCAATTTCGGCTCCCTGGCATTCGCTCATCCCGAGCGGGCGCGACGCTACAGTCCCGAGGAAACCAAGGCGATCATTGCCGAGAATGGCTTCAGCGACCCGTACGTTTCCGAGGCAACGATTCCATACATGTGCTCACCCGCCAGTCGCCATGGCCGGCAGGAGAAAGTATTCACTTTCTCGGCGTACAAAGAACGTGATGCCGAGCAACCGCCGCGATATCGGGCACTGCCGGACTGGATCGTAACAGGCAAAGAGCCCGTGCCGCTTTCTCCATCCTTTCGCAGCCAGGCGATGACGACGCAAATTTACTCGTTCATCATGTCGCTGATCGATGGCAAGCGTACGCTTAAGGACATGGCCGTCATCCTCAGCAAGCAAAAGCTCATGACGCGCGAGGAAGCAGAGCCCGCGATTCGTTCATTCCTGACAAAGATGTACGACGACTCGCAAAAACAATCAACGTTCTGACGAAGCATCAACCATAAGCGTGCGTCGGACAAATGTGCCGATCTTGCGTATCGCTGCGCGGCTTTCCGGCATCAGATGCACGAACGCCTGGAACACGTGCCACATGAACGGCCAGATCTCGAGATCGATTTTGCCGCCGGCAGCCTTTATTTTTTCGGCCGCACGCGTCGAATCACTCAACAGGATTTCCTCTGCACCAACCTGGATGTACAGCGACGGCAGGTTCGACAGGTCCGCATACACGGGCGACACGATTGAGTTCCTGAGTTGCTCCGGCTCGCAGTAGTAGCTGGCAACAACGGGCATGTCGTCAGGCTTGAACCACGGATCTCTGTGCGCATGCGTCGTCATGCTCTCGCCGCTGCCGGCGAGGTCGAGCCAGGGCGATAGCAGACAGGCCCCGGCCGGCATTGGGTCACCGGCATCGCGCAGCGACAACAGCGTCGCCATGGTCAAGCCGCCGCCAGCCGAATCACCGGCGAATACGATGTTCTCCGGGGCGTAGCCGTCGGCGAGCAGCGCCCGGTACAGACCAACCGCATCATCGACAGCCGCCGGAAAAGGATGTTCAGGGGCAAGACGGTACTCGGGAAGCAGTGCGCGGACGCCTGCCGCACGTGCGATGTGGCTCACGATCTGCCGGTGCGTTGCGATACTGCCCATGATGTAGGCACCGCCGTGCAGGTACACGAGCAGCTTGTCGTCCGGCGCCCCTTTTGGCGTTAGCCACAATACACTGAGTCCATTGACGTCGCCGCTCTGCTTTCCTACACCAATCGCAGTCCACATCAACCTTGCCAAAAACAACCAGCGACGCCGCATCGAGTGGACGTTTGCTCTTTTTGCGTCGATGGCCCGAAACCAGGCGCTGGTGATCAAGCGGACCATTCTTGCGCGCAGACTGATCTTGGGTGGCGGCGATGCAGGCATATTCGACTATGATAAAGACAATGCCCTCGTGACAACACACCTGATGTGAATTTATGAAAGTTCTGCGCACACCCGACGATCGATTCTTGCATCTTCCTGGCTATGACTTCGAGCCACATTACGTCGAGGTCAGCGACCTTCGCATGCACTACGTCGACGCAGGACCTGCCCATGCGGACCCGGTATTACTACTGCATGGCGAACCAAGCTGGTCCTACCTTTACCGCAAGATGATCCCACCGCTCGCAAATGCCGGACATCGCGTGATCGCACCGGACCTGATCGGATTCGGCAAATCCGACAAGCCTGCTTCGCAAGGCGACTACAGCTACGCGAGTCACGTCGACTGGATGCGGCGGTTTGTCGAGGCGCTGGACCTTACCGGCATTACGCTGTTCTGCCAGGACTGGGGTTCATTGATCGGTCTGCGGGTTGCTGCCGGGCATCAGCACCGTTTCGCGCGCATCGCACTCGGCAATGGCGGCATGCCGACCGGTGATGAAATATTCCCACGCGCGTTCAGAATCTGGCGTGCGTTCGCGAAATGGAGCCCGTGGTTCCCGATTGGACGCATCATTCAGTCCGGAACAATCAACGAACTGTCAAAAGAAGAAGTGGCCGCGTACAACGCACCATTCCCGTCCAGGCAGTACAAGGCTGGAACACGCGCCTTTCCCACACTCGTCCCGACCGATCCCGACAATGTCGCCAGCGAGGACAACCGGCGGGCATGGGACATGCTGTCACGATTCGAAAAACCGTTTCTAACAACCTTTAGTAATCGCGACCCGATAACCCGTGGCGGTGAGCGACCTTTCCAGGAACGCGTCCCGGGAGCAAAGAACCAACCGCATACAAAGATACGAAACGCCGGCCATTTCCTGCAGGAAGACAAAGGCGAAGAACTCGCTGAAATACTAATATCGTTTATCGAAACGTCGTGAAGCCTGCGGCCCGGCAGGCCTTCATCTTCATGGCTCGCTGCGCTGTGCTTTACTTCCGATGAAGGCCTCCCCGCCCACAGGCTGCGCGACGATCAGGTTATCGTTCCAGGTACTGCAGCTTGTCCTTCACCTCTCGCCATTCGTCGGCGTCGTCGGGCGGGTCTTTCATCTCAGTAATGACAGGCCACTCAGCGGACAGCTCAGCGTTGATTTCGAGGAATTTCTTTTGCTCTTCGGGCAGTTCGTCTTCGGAATAGATCGCCTCGACCGGGCACTCGGGTTCGCAGAGCGTGCAATCAATGCACTCCTCCGGGTCGATCACGAGAAAGTTCGGTCCTTCGTGAAAGCAGTCAACCGGGCAAACCTCGACGCAATCCGTGAGTTTGCACTTGATACAGGATTCGGTGACAACGAATGTCATGTGGCGGTCCTCAAAATCTGGCCCGCGTACGCTATGCGAAGTTATCGATCATATCAAGTCGCTTTTCATCGTTGAGTCACGTGCATTGGAATACGCCAGACTGCCCCCTATACGCCCGGTCCGGCCGCCTCTAACAAGCAACCAGAACCCTATTTCGTGAGTAAAAACAAATACATAGGCTCGATCGTCATCCGACGCGCATGCAGCGAACAAAGGGTGTCGGGGAATTCATCAAGAGCCCGAGCAGCCGGGTCGTCAAATAAGCGCCCACCGTTCGTCTCTTCGCGCGGCGCAACCATCTGCCTCGAGTTTCAGTACGTGGGCAAGTAACGACCGTTCCGCCCAGCCATAGAGTTTCGGGTCCACATCTTTGTAGACGTGCGGCACGAGTTCGTGCGTGGTCAGGTTCGGGTTCGCTTCGATCGCCGCAACCAGCTTTGCCTCACGTTGCATCCGATGCTCGATGATCCAATCGATGATGCGCTCCGGATCCTCGATGAGCTCGCCATGCCCTGGCACGAGCGCGTTGCATTGCAGGTCCTTCACACGCCGCAACGATTCGATGTAGTGCTGCATGTTGCCATCGGGCGGGTCGATAACGACAGTTGAGCCATCGATGACGTGATCACCGGTGAACAGCCAATGCAGCGCCGTATGCCGGTAGCAGACATGATTCGAAGCATGCCCCGGCGTGTGCACGGCCTCGAGCCCGAATTCACCGGTCTGCAGCACATCGCCATCTGCCGGAATCCGCGTCGGTACAAACGACTTGTCCTGATGTTGACCGTCCGGTGCGGGAATACCGAGCAACTCTGCACCGGTTGCTCTGGCGAGGGCCGCGGCACCCGGCGAATGATCGGGATGCGTGTGCGTCACGAGAATCCAGCGGATCGGCGCGCCAGCCTTATCCACAATATCATCGAGATGGCTGTCGATAGCCGGGCCGGGATCCAGCACGGCAATATCGTCAGCGCCAAACAGGTAGGTATTGGTTCCGGGGCCCGTCATCATCGACGGGTTCGGCGCAACGATGCGCCGCACGCCCGTTGCAAGCTCGGAGAACGCCGGCATTTCCGGTCCGAATGCGGTCAACGGAGCAAATCCGGACTGAAGGCGGGGTGATCACACACCACGCCCCTCTCTGAGCAACACAGGGCCAAGTCGCACGGTGACCTGGTCGAATCGAATTGCGCCACGCGTTCGAGCGTCTTTCGTAGTGGGTAATGCACTGTCACCGTATCATTTACGACTGTTGATGACGGTCTTGCCGGGGCGGCGTCAGTCGACAATAGCGTTGTCCGCATCGCCGGTCTCAATGTGCGCCTTTAGGCGCAGCAGCGCCTCGCCGATCACGTAATCAACCGGCCCGGCGATTTCATCGAGCCCACCCGGTCGATAGCCGCCGACAGCGTAGGAGAACTTCACCGTCGTGCCATTATCAGCATCAAAGAACTCCCACGTCATGTTGCCATTGACGCCCATCAGGCCGAGCGGTCCAAGGCCGCCGGTCAGCCGCAGGAGTACATTTGTGTTGACGGACGTCACGGTCAAATGCACAACGCCAGTATGCTCGCCAATAGATTCACAGAAACATCCCTGCGGTCTGGGGTCGATGCTCATCCTGCGGGCGTCGCCCGAAATCGTGTGATCACTGCTCCACCATTTGCCGGTTTCATAGACCGCCGCACGCCAGACATCGCTCCTGGCAGCGTCGATGGTCACGTCGTGAACGAGCGAAAACCCGCCCGGACCCGCGTCAAGAACCTCGCCAGGTGCAGCATCGCTGTACAAGCCGGTAGCAATCACGAGTATGGCAAGAGATCGTCTCATTGGGCTTCCTGTCTCGACGTCAAAACGGCTGTTAAGCTTACCGTAATCCATGATTAACGACATGCGAGTAGTGTTCGAAAGTCGTAACCGGCGCGCATGTTCGGATCGCGCCCTTGTGCTCGCGTCATTGCAAATTCCATATGAGATGGTTGAGGATATCGCTGGTTGCGCGTTGATCGTACCTGCCGAGTTCTCGGCACAGGCGATGGACGAACTCAGGCTTTATGACCAGGAAAATCCCCCGCGGCGGCCGCGCAAGGTCAGGACCTTCGCGCATCAAAATGCACTTCCCGGCGTCATCGCCTACATCATCCTCATCTCTGCCGTCGCGTGGCTCGCTGGCCTTTCCTACTTTGGCCAGGACTGGCTCGGCGCAGGACGTATCGACGGTGCCCTGATTCGCGCTGGCGAATGGTGGCGAACCGTTACTGCGCTGACGCTGCATGCAGGGCTGCGCCATCTGATCGGCAACATCGTATTTGGTGCGTTTTTTGGCCTGTTCGCCGGCCGCCTGCTTGGGCCCGGTATCGCGTGGCTGGCTATCGTGCTGGCCGGTGCATCGGGCAACGCACTCAATACGCTACTGCTGGAGTCATCACACCGTTCGATTGGCGCCTCGACGGCTGTGTTTGCCGCGCTCGGCCTGCTTGCCGGATTCGTCTGGCGCGCCAAGCTGATGTCACAGGAGAGATGGCCGTATCGCGTCGGTCCTATCGTGGGTGGTTTCGCGTTGCTGATGTACACCGGCACCGGCGATGCCAATACCGACATCGGCGCGCACCTGATGGGCTTTCTCTGCGGTATGGCCGGCGGCATGCTGCTGACGCTGGTGCGTGACCAGCTTACGCAAAGGCGTTGGCAGATAGCCGGCGCCGTATCGGCCTTTGGAATCGTCGTCGCTGCATGGTTGACCGCATTTCAAGCCTGACACGTCGCCGCAATCATGTAGAATCCCGTTCCGGATGAGCGTACTGGGGCGCAGCAGCCAAAAATGAAGAAAATTCTGCTGTTCTTTGTGATTCTGGCATTGGTCCTTACGACCTTTGCGTGGATACGATACGGCGGTGGCGACCCGTACCCGGACCTGTCGACTCCGCCGCTACTGAACGAGACCCTCCTCGAGGAAGTCCTGTCCTTCCCGCAGCCAATTGGCAATGTCGCCGTCAGCACGACGGGCCGTGTGTTTTTTACGGTGCACCCTGAGGCCCGGCCACAAGGTAACAAGTTGCTTGAGTTCGTCGATGGCGCTTCGATTCCGTTTCCAGACGGTGCTTCGCAGGCGCGCCTGTTCGACTCAGTACTGGGAGTCGTTGTTGACCGGTTCAATCGTTTATGGACGATCGATCACGGCAACCACGGCATTCGCAGCGCGCGCCTGCTGGCCTTTGATCTCGATAACGGAGAACTGGTTCACGACCAGCGATTCGCTGCAGACATCGCGCCAGGCGGATCGTTCCTGCAAGACCTGCAGGTCAGCGCGGACGGCCGCACAGTCGTAATTGCTGACGCGAGCTTCTGGCGCAAGAAGCCCGCGATCATCGTTTACGACATCGAATCGGCATCGGCGCGGCGGGTGCTCGAATCTCACCTGTCAGTCAGCGCTGAAAAATACCTGATTCGAAGTCAGAATCGGCCGATGTCTTTCGCGGGCGGCATCGTTTCATTACGCGGTGGCGTCGACGGCATCGCACTTGGGGAAGAATGGCTGTATTACGGTGCACTCAGCGGACCAGCCCTGTATCGGATTAGATTGCGCGACCTTACGGACCCCTCAATTCCGGATTCGCAGATCGCTGCCAGAGTCGAGCGATACACAACGAAACCGCTCAGCGACGGGCTGAGCATCGATGTCGAGGGCAATGTCTACATTACCGACGTAGAGCACAGCTCCATTTTTCAGGTCGACAAGGAACGTGAGTTGCGCACGCTCATTCGTTCATCAAGAGTGCGCTGGCCTGATGCATTGTCGTTCGGCCCGGACGGCTGGCTGTACGTCGCCGATAGTGCGTTAGCGGATGTCATCCTGCAATCGCAAGAGCACATCAGATCCCACGGACCGTACAAGGTTTTTCGCTTCCAACCGGGCACCGAAGGAATACCGGGTCAGTAGCCGCATGCAGGTCATACTCTTGTACGCCTCGGTCGTATTGATCTGGGGATCGACCTGGGCCGCCATTCCTTTTCAGCTGGGCGTCGTCGCCGCGGAAGTGTCTGTCGGGTATCGATTCGGCATTGCCGCCTTGTTGCTCTATGCGTACGCACTGTTGTCACGGCGTCGGATACGGCTCCCTGCTAATGCCTATATTTTCGTGATTCTCCAGGGCACGTTGCTGTTCTGTCTGAATTACCTGCTCGTTTATTACGCAACCGCACGAATAACGTCCGGACTGGTCGCCGTGCTCTTTAGTAGCATCGTGCTATTCAACGCGATTAACGAGCGTATTTTCTTCAAGACACAAATCGATGGCCGGCTCGTGATAGCCGGCCTTTTGGGGCTCACCGGAATAGCGATGATCTTCTGGCCGGAAGTTTCAATGATCAGCTTTGAAGACAATACCGTAGTGGGAATCCTACTCATGCTGATGGGCACGATTCTGGCGTCGTTCGGCAACATGACAGCAGTCGTCAATACCCGGCACGAGCTCCCTGTCGTTGCGGTAAATGCGCATGCCATGGCCTGGTCTGCATTGCTATCGTTGCTTATCGCAGCCCTGCTCGGACGGGAGTTCAATTTTTCGTTACAACCCGGCTACGTTATCTCACTTGCGTACCTGGCGGTCTTCGGGTCGGCGATCGCATTCGGCTGTTACCTGGCGCTCATTCGCCGCATCGGTTCGGCTCGTGCTGCCTACAGTTCGGTCTTGTTTCCGGTCGTCGCTCTCGCAATCTCCACATTCGTCGAGGGCTACCGATGGACCGTGATCGCAGCTGTCGGCATCATACTGACGCTGGCGGGCAACTGGCTTATTCTGCGCAGCAGAGCAACACACTGGAAATAATAAGGAAACAACACAATGGATGATTTAAATCTCCCCGACCTGGGTTTCTCCTGGGACGAAGTCATCACACTGCTCAAGACTACCGGCGTCGATTTTGCCATCAACCTGGCCACAGCAATCGTCATTTTCTACGTCGGTCGCATTGTCGTCAGACTGCTAACCCGTGGCTTGCGAAAGGTGATGGAGCGGCAACAGGTGGATCAGACACTTGTTACGTTCGTATCGAACCTCGTGGGAATGGTCCTGCTGATCATCGTCATCATCGCCGCGATCAGCGCGCTTGGCATTCAGACCACTTCATTCATCGCGATTCTCGGCGCCGCCGGCCTCGCCGTTGGCCTCGCCTTGCAAGGATCACTGTCGAATTTCGCTGCGGGCGTACTGATCGTATTGTTCCGGCCGTACAAAGTCGGTGACTGGGTCGAGGCAGCGGGCATTTCCGGCAGCGTTGAGGAAGTGCAGATTCTGACCACGGTTCTCAAGACAGGTGACAACAAGCAAGTGATCGTGCCAAACAGCCAGATCATGAATAGTGTCATCACCAATTATTCGGCGAATGATACGCGCCGTGTCGACATGGTCGTCGGCGTTAGCTACGACGATGACCTCGACAAGGTACGCAGTACCCTCGAAGAACTTATGGCCGCGGAGGACCGTGCCCTCGACGAGCCGGCGTGCACGATTGCCGTGTCCGAACTTGCCGACAGCAGCGTCAACTTCGTTGTTCGCCCCTGGGTCAAGACGAGCGACTACTGGAGCGTCAAATTCGATCTGACCGAAGCCATCAAGAAACGTTTTGACAAGGAAGGCATATCGTTCCCGTTCCCGCAACAAACCGTGCACCTCCACAAGGCGCCCGACTAGACCGGACAGGGTCCGGTGTCAGTCGACGACGTCGGGTTCAATAAAACTCCACTTGAGCTTGGGGATGCGTTCCTTGAGTTCCCGTTCGAGCGCATTGATGCTGGTGACGGCTGCCTCGATCGTCATGCCTTCCTGCATCTTGAGTTTTGCGGCGAGCATCGTGTCAGGCCCAAACTGAATCGTAATGATATTGAATACATACTCGATACCGTCTTGTTCACGGATAATCGCGTCAATCGCCTCCTGAATCTCTGGGTCGGCCGATCGCCCAACCAGCAGCGACTTGATGCGCCAGGCGATAAAGACCGATATCACGAGCAGAATGACGCCGATGCATATTGAGCCCAATGCATCGTAGACCGGATCGCCCGTTATCGAGGCCGTGATCAGGAAGCCGAGTGCCAGTATCAGGCCGAGTTGCGCGCCGATATCTTCACCCAGCACAACGACGAGTTCGGAATTACGCGTGTGTTTGAGCCACTCGCCAAACGGTCTGTCGCCACGCACTTTACGAATCTCGCGCAGACAGCCTAGCAATGATCCCCCCTCGAGCAGAATCGCGAGCACGAGAACAACGATCGCAATCCAGACCCGCGACAGTTCCTCCGGATGATTCAGTTTGTGCCAACCCTCGTAGATCGAGAACAGACCACCAAGGCTGAACAGCAACAGCGCGACGATGAAGCTCCAGAAGTAACTGAGCTTGCCATAGCCGAGGGGGTGCTTCGAATCCGGCGGTCGCTGCGACTGCGTCAGACCGAGGTAAAGCAGAACCTGGTTGCCCGTGTCGGCATAGGAGTGGATCGCCTCCGCGAGCATGCTGCCGGAGCCCGTGACGACTGCAGCCCACGTCTTGGCGATGGCGATGCCGAAATTGGCCAAAAACGCGTACAGGATCGCGCGAGCCGTTGAACTATGTGAGCTTGAGGCCATCCAAATATACCGTCCGTTTTGTCAACGCAGAGAGTGCCGCTGCGTTGTTCTTGTGAGGGTAACCGAGTTTAATGGGAATCGTAATGGACGCAATCAAGTCAATCATTCTGCTGGGTACGGTCGCGCTTGTCGCCGGCTGCGCTGCCCACCCTGACCCGATCATTGACATGAAGGGTGTCGATCAGGAGCAATTCGTTCAGGACTGGAACGACTGTGAGGGCTATAGCGAAGAGGTGCAGATGAGCAAAGGCATCGCCAAGGGCAGCGCTGTGGGCGCCGCCGTCGGGGCCGTCGCTGGCGCGATTGGTGGTAATTCCAGCGATGTCGCTGAAGGCGCGGCTTACGGTGGTCTCTATGGTGGCGCAGAGTCCGGACTCGACGCCGACCGCGAGAAACAGTACGTTTTCAAGCGGTGCATGAGTGGCAGAGGCTACCGAGTCCTTAATTAACCTGACGGCCACAGGCGGCGCATTGCTCATCTGCATGGCTCGCTGCGCTGCGCTTTACTTCCGATGAACAACGCCCCGCCTGCGGCCGTCCCAATCATTGAAGCAGAGCCCGATTTCGGATACTGTGTTTTTATACAGTATTGAGATTACCGATGTCTGCTCGTCCGCACAAGGGTCGTGGCGCGGTTTCACGCCGTCCAGGCCGCTTCGTAACACGACCCGTCGAATTCAACGAGGAAGAAGCCGCGCTGCGAAATGCGGCGATGCCCGAAACCGTGCTCAAGGCGATGAGCGCCGGAAAGATCATCAGCCACAACGCATCGCCCGATGTGCCGTTCGACCGGTCAATCAACCCGTACCAGGGTTGCGAGCACGGCTGCATCTACTGCTATGCGCGGCCCAGCCACAGCTACCTGGATCTGTCCCCGGGCCTCGATTTCGAAACGCGTATTTTCTACAAGCCCAACGCGGCCAGTCGCTTGCTGCAGGAGTGGGAAAAACCCGGCTACGAGTGCAAACCGATTACGATCGGTGCCAATACTGATCCGTATCAGCCAGCTGAAAAGTCGACACGCATAACACGGCAATTACTTGAGCTGTTCGACAAACACCACCACCCGGTCAACCTCATTACTAAAGGCGCGCTGATTACTCGTGACGTCGACCTGCTGGCCGGCATGGCCAGTCGAGGCTTGTGCTCCGTCGCAATCAGTCTGCCAACGATGGACGTTGCGCTTAAGCGCATCATGGAACCACGTATTCCTTCCGCCGAATCCCGACTCAAGGCGATCGAGACATTGTCATCCCACGGTGTTCCGACCAGCGTCCTAATGGCACCACTGATTCCCGCCATTAATGACAATGAAATCGAACAGGTACTCGAGGCTGTGGCACAGGCCGGCGCAGCAAATGCGCATTACATTTTTTTGCGCCTGCCACATGAAGTGAAAGGTCTTTTCGTCGAATGGCTGGAGACGCATTTCCCGGACCGCGCAAGTCATGTCATGAGTCTGGTCAAACAGGCGAGCAGCGGCCGTGATTATGACAATCGTTTCGGTGTCCGCCAGACAGGGCGCGGTGCCTACGCTGACATGTTGGGTAAGCGATTCCGGGCCGCCTGCCGCCGCCATCGACTGGCTGGGGATCGCTATCAACTGCGCCTCGATAGCAGTGGATTTCAACGACCGGGCCAGCAGCAGCTTGGTCTGGACTTGTAATTCGGTATAGTTAGGATTCTGCCCGCAGCGACCGGATTCGAGAACTTATCCGGTCTTAGGAAGTCTGAAGACCTAGCCATGGCGATGTCCAGAATACCGAAAACGCTCGTATTTGCGCTGCTCTCGCTCAGCGCCGCAAATGTGCATGCGCTGGATGTCAAGCTGAACACGCCACCAGCAAGATCCGAACAGGACATCGCCGAGGAGTATGTAGAGCTTGGACAGGTCGTCCCCGTCGCCGAAGAAGGTGTCGACGAAGGCGCCGAGGATTACTCGGTGCCTGAGCCGGGCGATGCGGATGCGCTTGCCCGCGAGTTCGAACTTTTCAAACAACTTTTACAAGACGGTGTCCTCGATGAGGCCGACACCGTTGCCAAGCGCGTTGTCGAGCTCGCAATCCGCAGCAGAGGCCCGCAATCCAACGAATATGCGAAGGCACTCACGAATCTCGCCATCGTGCAGCATCGGACAGAGCAGTACGACGCCGCGCAGCAGAATTTTCAGGCGGCGATCGACATCATTGAAGACAATGAAGATCGGCTGAACGCGCAGCTCATCAACCCGCTTAAAGGACTCGGTGCCGCACAGCTCGAAAGCGGCCGCCCCGATCTGGCAGCAACCACGTTTCGACGCGCCGTGCATGTGACCCATGTCAATGAGGGTCCGCACAACCTCGATCAGTTGGAATTACTCGAGTCAATTGCCGAGACCTGGCTGCGGATGGGTGACCTCGAATTGGCGAAAGACGCCCAGGACACTATCTATGCTCTCAATATCCGCAAACATGAACTTGACAGCCTGGACCTCGTACCGTCGTTGATGCGCCGCGGCGCCTGGCAGCATCGGGCAGGCTTCATCAACGACGAACGCGCGACTTACCGCCGCGCAATCCGCATCATCGAAGCAAGAAGCGCCAAGGATGACCTACAACTTGTCGAGCCTCTGATCATGCTCGGCAAGTCACATTTTTACATCGACACGTCAGGCACAGATTCGTTTCATGATGTACGGACGTCGACGGCTGAGATCTATTTCAGGCGCGCCGCAAGAATTGCGGCAGAGCACCCGGATTCAAACTGGCAGATCATTGCTCAGGCGTCACTGGCGCTCGGCGACTACTACATGTACGACAACAATCCACAACGTGGACGACAGACGTATCGGACTGTCTGGAATCTGTTATCGGAAGATGAGTCGAGACTGAATGTCCGCCACGAACAACTCGAGAGAATCGTCCCGCTCAGGCTACGAAAGCTACCGCAGTATATCAATGCGTCGGATCAAGACGGTGGCGAGCAAGGCGAAGATCCGTTGTTGCAGGGCAAGATCACGATGACCTATGAAATTTCCACTCGCGGTCGTATAACAGAACTAAAGATGATCGAGGCCGACCCACCGGAATTCACAAACATGCAGCGCCATGTGCAGCGCGAGTTGCGGCAGCGACTCTTCCGACCCCGATTTGAAGAGGCCGAGGCCGTTCCGACGCCGGAACTGCAGTTAGTGCACGCTTTCTACTACCGTCAGTCGGATTTGGACGCTGCCCGGGCTGCAGCCGCGGCTGACGAAAGAAACTGAGTCCGCCAGTCGTTGGGGCCAGACGATTCCTGAGCAGACATTCAAAGAGATTCTGATCGGCGTGGTTTTGTTTGCCACAACGCATACCGCATCTGCTGACTGTAAAGACGAGTGGATCTGCGTCGATGCGGTGAATCAGGGCGGCAATGTCGAGCTTCGTGCAAAAAACCTCCGCGAATACACGATTACCTATACGCTGCGAATCCGCACGTGGAACCTAAGCGTGGATGGCCCGAAAACTGTTACGCGAACGCTCGAGGCTAATCAATCTGAACGGGTGATGGTGCTTAGCCAGGATAGCGAGAGAGGCAGCGGTGACTATCGGTATACGTTCGACTGGACCGTCGGCGACAAAGATGCCGTCCACGACGATGATCATCTCTACTCGTTACCGTACACGAGCGGCAAATCGTATCGCATCATTCAGGGCTATGGTTCGCGATTCAGCCACACCGGTCTCGAAGAGTTTGCGATCGACCTGGATATGCCGATTGCTACCCCGGTGCATGCCGCAAGATCCGGCGTCGTCGCACGCATCGAGGAATCGCACACCAAGGGGTGCTGGCAGGATGGTTGCGGAGAATTCTCGAATTTCATCGTTATTCTGCACAGCGACGGCACGACCGGCGAGTATTATCACCTGAAGAAAAACGGTGCGCTCGTCGACGTCGGTGACAGCGTCGCCCAGGGCCAGAGAATCGGCTATTCGGGCAATACCGGTCACACGACGATGCCGCACTTGCACTTTGCGGTGTATCGGGCTACGGACTGGGGCAACACGCAGTCGATTCCAGTGCGTTTTCAGGGTACCGACGGTATTATCTATCGGCCGCGCCGCGGCGCAAGATACCAGGCCTTATAGTTATGCACTTTGTTAACGGAAATCCGATAGAAGGTCCTTTCGATCATCACCTGCAGCAGGCTGTATTTGCACTTGGCTGTTTTTGGGGTGCGGAGCGGCGTTTCTGGGAGACCGAGGGCGTCTATACGACGGCAGTAGGTTATGCCGGTGGGACGACAGCAGATCCCGACTACAAACTGGTCTGCACCGGGACAACGGGTCATGCCGAAGTTGTCCTCGTCGTGTTTGACCCCGGCATCGTCACTTATGAACAGCTGCTGCGTGTGTTCTGGGAGAGTCATGACCCGACACAAGGCATGCGCCAGGGCAATGATGTCGGCACGCAATACCGCTCTGCCATTTTTACGAATGACGCTTCTCAACAGGAAGCGGCGCTGCAATCGAAGACCGGCTACCAGGCGGAACTGACCAACGCCGGGTACGGCGAGATTACGACAGAGATCTCGCCGCTCGAAACGTTTTATTACGCCGAGGACTACCATCAGCAGTATCTCGCGAAGAATCCCGGCGGCTATTGCGGACTCGCCGGCACAGGCGTGAGTTGCCCCGCTGGTGTGGCAGTAGCTCGGCAATCCGCCTAGATCACAGCCATGTCCTGACTGCCGGACCGGCTCGCGCATCCTCAAAGACCGCTCGCTGTCACGACTGCTGAGAAATGACTGGCCGAGGACGCTCGACGACCTGTAATCTACTGTGCGACCGATTGAGGGGAAGTAGCTTGGCCAAAAAAACCGAAAAACCTCGCAGACCGAGCCGAAAAAAGGCGGAAGAGGCCATTCATACGCTACTGCTCTGGGCCGGCGAGAATCCAGGCCGAGAGGGACTTGTCGAGACGCCAATGCGCGTTGCGAAGGCATACGAGGACTGGTTCAGCGGCTATAAGCAAGATCCGGTTCGATACCTGAAGCGTACATTTGAGGAAGTCGAAGGCTACGATGAGATGATCGTGTTGCGCGATATAAGCTTCGAGTCACACTGTGAACATCATATGGCGCCCATCATTGGCAAGGCGCATGTCGGATACCTGCCAAATAACAAGATTGTCGGTATCAGCAAACTGGCCCGCGTCGTCGAAGCATTCGCACGGCGCTTTCAGGTGCAGGAGAAAATGACGGCGCAGATAGCAAACTGCATCGAAGACGTACTCAGACCCAAAGGCGTCGGTGTTGTCATCGAAGCCGTGCACCAGTGCATGACGACGCGCGGCATTCACAAATCCGGCGTCTCGATGGTGACCAGCCAGATGCTTGGCTCGTTTCGCAAGGATGCGCGCACGCGGTCTGAATTCCTGCGCATGATCGACGGCGCCAGATAGTCAGAGCGGTCCATGAAGAGGGTGCTTGCAACAGTCGCGTTGATGCTCGCCATTCTCAGCGCATATCTGCTGCTTTGGCCGGTGCCGGTTGACCCGGTCGCGTGGGACGCGCCGATCGACAATGGCCTGGTTGATCCGTTTGAGACAAACGACCTGCTCAAGCGCGCACGAGCTATCGATCTGGGCAGGCACGACGGGCCCGAGGACGTAACGGCTGGTCATGATGGGCGGCTGTATGCGACAACCACCGGCGGTGCGGTGTTGCGAATCGATTCTTTTGGCAACGTCGCTGAGTTTGCCGATGTCGGTGGTCGCGCCCTCGGCATCGAAATAGACGCGGACGGTTCACTACTCGTCGCGAATGCCTATCTCGGCTTGCAGCGCGTTTTGCAGGACGGATCGGTCATCGGTCTGCTTGACGAGGTTGACGGCAAACCACTGCGATACGCCGATGATCTGGCTATCGCCCGTGACGGCACCGTGTACTTTTCGGAAGCCAGTACGAAGTTTGGGGCCGCACAGTACGGCGGCACCTACGCGGGCAGCCTGCTCGACATCATGGAACATGGCGGACACGGGCAGATCATCGAATTCAAACCGGCGACGGGCGAAGCCCGGGTCATCATCGATGATCTGAATTTCGCAAACGGCGTTGCCATCAGCGACGATCAGGCGTACCTGCTAATCGCGGAAACGGGCTCGTACAGAATCCTCAAACATTGGTTACAGGGGCCCGATGCGGGCAGCACCGAAGTCCTCATGGACAACCTGCCGGCCTTCCCGGACAACATCAACAATGGCAGGAATGGGCGCTTCTGGATTGGCATGATCGCGCCACGCAGCAAGCAGCTGGACGACCTGTCGGACAAGCCGTTCGTGCGCAAGCTCGTGCAGCGATTGCCGGCGGCGTTTCGTCCCAAGGCCGAACCCTACTCACACGTTATCGCAATCAACGGTGACGGCCAGGTGCTGATGAATCTACAGGACCCGGCAGCGCGGTTTCCCGCGCTTACGGGCGTGCTGGAAACCAGAAAGGCGCTTTATCTGACAACGTTGTGGGGTAACAAGCTACCGCGTCTGGATAAAGAAGACTTGTAGCAATCTGCCCTACCGCGGCCGTGGTCGCCGGCTGACTGCGTGACCTCAGGGGCAGGCGGGCTCCTGCAATCGTTAGTTCGGCAGTAAGGCCGTATCGCCATCGTAGTCTTCGCCGAGCATTTGCGCGCGAATCAATGGAATCGGTGGCACACCGTAGCTCAGAAATTGATCATGGAACCTGCCCCAGGCCTCACGACCGCCCTTCCCCGTCGTCCAGTCATCACGCAGCTTGTTGATCATGAGCTTGCCGAGCGTGTAGTTCAGATAGCCTGGGTCGTAGGTACCACGATAGGCCTGCTGGCTCGCGTTACCGAAGTCCTGGAACGCCTTGTCCTCAAACATCGCCTGACTTTCCTCAACCGTCATGCCTTCCGTATGCAATCCGATCGCGGACAGATAACGCACATTGCGCAGTAAGGCGTTAAGCAACTGGCCGATTCGAACTTCCGGATCGCCGTCGCCGAGGCCTGCATCCAGCATCATCTGTTCCGTGTAGTGTGCCCAACCCTCACTGAAGGTATAAGTGCCGAAGTGCTGGCCGACATTATTCTCGGCTCGATTCGAGTGCAGAAATTGCAGGAAGTGGCCCGGCCAGACTTCGTGTACAGACACGGCCAACAGGTCTGCCTCGCCCGGGATGTAGGCACGTTGGTCTTCTTCAGACCAGCTCGGATCAGGCGGTGCAATGTAGTAGGTCGACGGCAGTCCAACCTCAAACGGTCCTGGAATATTGATGTACGCAAAGTTGAACCGCCGGTGCGGCGGTGCCTCGTCCACAAGCGCATCTTCGGTGCCCGGAATCGTCGCAATATTGTTGTCTACCACGAACTTCTTCAGCATCGGCAGTTGTCGCTCGGCTCCGCCAACGGCGCCTTCGGGTGGTTTGTTGTTTTGCGCTTTGGCGACACAGTCCACTGTACTCGCGCCGGGTGCGAACTCGGCGCAGGCTTCGTGCAGCCGATGCAGATTACTGTCCAGATTTCGTTGCCCTGCTGCTTTCAACTCCTCGAGAGTGACATTCACGCCCTGTCCGGTCCTTAGCATCTTGAGGAAGCGTTCTTCGCCGAGCGCATAGTCGTTGGTTGCAGTCGCCTTTAGGCCGTCAAGCCAGTCGACGGTTTGTTGAATCGCTTCAATCGCCGCATCATTGGCTGCCTTGAAGCGGCGCTGCACCTGCTCGTCGTCGACCGTTGCGAAAACCTCTGGGACGGTTGTCGACAAATACTCGACAAGCCCTGCGAGAATGCGATAACCCATCTCAACATACGGTGCCGGCAATGGCGGCTGCAGATTTTCCTGCATCTGCTCGAGCATGCCGGGAAGCTGGCCGATGTATTGCGTGTATGCCTGCAGGCGCTGCTCGAGCGGCGCATACTCACGATCGATAAAGACACTGATACCGATTCCACCGGAATAGAAAAGCGGGTTCTTCGTCGGAAAATCCGAATCCCGAAGCCAGAACAGCTGGCCGCCCAGGCTCGACGACAGATAGTCGCGCTCAAACGCCTCGATGCCTTCGAGGTCTGAGTAGGTCGCCGCTTCGACGAGCACCGATTCGATCCAGCTGGCGTACTCCTCGAGCGCGGCTGCGCTCATGTCCGACATCTGCCCGTCGTACTGGTGTAACCCGGCGTCCGATGCAGACTCCGGATTTCGTCGATAATACTCATCGACAACCGTCGCCACGAAATCCGCCCATGCTGGTTTGGCCGCAACGACTGGCACTGCCGCATCGTCAGATCCGCCACTGCAAGCAACGAGCGCGAAACTCGCAAGCACCGCGAGAAGTACTGATTTCTTCACTGGTTTTCCCTCTTCTTTTTGTTCCCGGCGTTCACTCGAGTCCGAGCTCAGTCAGGCCTTGTTTGAATGTGATATCGACCGGAATACTCGCACGTGTCAGACGATCCAGATCCGCCTGCAGCTGATCCCCAATGACTCCCCTGGTGTTGGTCAGCCTAAGTGCACCCTCGTAGTCGCCATCGCCTTGCAGCATGAGCAACTGCCGGGATAACGCAGTGATGGCTTCCTGCATGCGATCAAAATCGACTCTATATCGGCCTGTTTCGGAATCGCGTACAAACGCGCCGTGTTCGACAAAGAAATTGAATCGAACCATGTTTGCCTTACCGTGCGCACTGCTGGCGCCGAAACGAATCGACCGGAACACGCCGGCCATGAACGTCACGTAGTAGTCACGCAGGTCAACGTCACCGAGCTCATCAGCGTTGAACAGCTCTGTGATCATGTAGAGCCCCAGAATATCGGCTTTGCCCTCTTCCATGCTCGAGGCGAGTTCAAGGAGTGCTTCACGAACCGTTCCCTCGCCAGTAATGGTGTTCTTGATACCGAGGCCGTGTGCGACTTCGTGGAACATCGTATTGGCGAAGAACGCGTCGAACGTTATGTGCTGGCGTTGCGACTCGTCGACCAGCACCTCGGCAATGGGCTCAAGAATTTTTTCGAACTTCGCCTGCATCGCATTCTTGAGCTGCAGTCGACGGGTGCCCTTTTGTAATTGTACTTCTTCGTCGTTTGGCAGATTGATGGCAATGGTCTTGGAACCGGCATTGCTGTGGCCGGCGTAGTAAACGACGTCGTACGCGTTCAGATCCGAGTCTGATCCCGGCGATTCCAGCTTGTACTCATCCGGGACCGGCAGACCTTCCTGCAACTCGGGAAGAAACGTCGCAAATCTCGCGAGGCGCGCGCTCCAGTCCAGGTCCTTGATCAGGACGTACGCCTCGTAGGCTGCCCGGTAACCGAACAAGCGATCTTCATAGGTTTCGATTGGACCGATGACGACGTCGATTTCGTTGTCCTTGACGTCCATCCAGTACAAATCACTAACCTGGAAGTCATCGCTGATCAGCGCAGCAGCGCGCAATTTTAGGTAGTTGGCAAAATCCTGACTCGCCGCGAGGCCCGCGGCCTGGCGCAACAGGTCGGCGGCAGCCTTGAGCTCGTCAGCGTACGCCACATGATAGGGTATGAGCCTGAGACTGCCGTCCTCGGCGCGCCGGATCAGCGAATAGAGGCCGTTCTTGCCAGGCAGGTACGCTGCATCGAACTCCTCTTTGGTCATGTCCTCGGGATAGAAATTCGCGCCCAGCGGTTTCGCTCCGACACCTTCGATGAACGGTTTCTCATCATCGAGGCGGTCCCAGGGCCCGTAGTTCAGATCTGCGAAGCGGCTCGCCCTGGCGTTCCCGATCGTCGCCAGCCAGGCTTCGTAGTCGTCGCCGTAGGCCTGTCTCCAGAACAGGCCGTCCATGATCTCGGACGCTTCGATAAGAACACCGATCATCTCGCGTTGCGCATCGCTCAGGTCACGGAGATCGGCCGTCAACGAAAACTCAGCATAGATCTCGGGTCGCGGCGCGACCGTGACGAGCGGCTCAACGGCGGGTTCGGACGGCGTTTCGGCACCACACGAGGCAATAATTACCGTAACCAGACAGACACTCGCTATCCGCACAAAAATCCCAGGAATCACCGGCAGTCCCCCGACAAAAAGAAGGCGATTATCGCACTAAAAGGCCACGGACGGGATGCCTCTACCCCTAGGGCACGTAGTCATCGGAAGTAAAGCGCAGCGTACTCAACAAGGTGCAGAGTCTCAGTCCGATCGTTAGTGGGCTATCGGACCGAGCCATGAAGATGAGAGGCATCGCGGCCGCGGCCTTACAAATCTACAAGCGTCACGTCTTCAGCTGAGAGGTCATGGCCGAGGAATTGTCCACCGACGCGAGCGAAGCGCGTGACCCCATCCGTTGCCAGCAATCGAAGCGTGCCGGCGGCGTTTTGCTCGTTGGTCAACGAAAAGTCGGTTAGCAAGCTACGTGCCGCGGTCGCGGTGGTGCTCGCCGAGTCGACGATTGACACACCGTCATCGAATACGGTGGCGAAGGTGTTGCGCAACAGTGGAAAATGGGTGCAGCCGAGAATAACGCTGTCGGGATGACGTGACGCTGCGTCGAGTTCAACGAGATAGCGCCGCACGATGGACTCCGCGATCGCACCGTCGTTCCACCCCTCCTCGGCAAGTGCCACTAGCAGCTCACAGGCCAGTTCATCGATCTCGGCCTGCGGATCTTTGTCGAGTATCGCCTTGCGATACGCGCCCAGGCGCACCGTCGCTTCGGTCGCCAATACCAGATGCTTGCCGCCAGGCCGCGCAGCGACGGCCGCCGTCGCACCAGGCTCAACCACGCCGATAACCGGCAAAGGATGCATCTGTTGGCGCAGGGCGTCGAGCGCCACGGCCGACGCCGTGTTGCACGCTACAACCAGCAGCTTAATGTTGCTTTGCTGCAATTGCGCCGTTGCTTGACACGCATAGCGGGAAATCGACACAGGACTTTTGGTGCCATATGGCAATCGCGCCGTGTCACCGAGATACACGAGGTTCTCGTGGGGCATTGCTTCGCGTAGCGCCTTCAGTACGGTTAGTCCGCCCACGCCGGAGTCGAAAACGCCGATTGACAGGGCTTTTGTATCGGATGCGTTCATCCGGGCATTGTACTGTGGAATAATCCGCCACCTCTAATGCCAATGGTAAGGTCGTGCAAAAATTCTTTTACGGTATTGGTGCATTCATTGCATTGCTGATCATCGTCGGACTGGCGCTGCCCCGCTATGCCCGGGTTACTGCAGAGACTCGAATTGATGCGCATCCCGCCACCGTGTTCGCTCTCATCAACGATTTTCGCCGCTACCGTTTGTGGTCGCCAATGATCGAAACCGATCCGAATGCCCGCATCGTGTATTCGGGTCCCGCACGAGGTGTTGGTGCAACGATGACCTGGGATGGGGCAATTATTGGTGCGGGAGCTCAGATCATTACCCAAAGTCGTCCGCACGAATACCTGGAAACATCCGTCAATCCCGACAATTCCGGTGCCGCGAGGTCGTGGTTCGATCTCTCCGGGGACAACGGCACGACGACAGTCACGTGGAGTTTCGAGACCGACTTTGGATACAACATCGTTGGGCGGTATTTCGCACTGCTGCTGACCGGCGTCGTCAAGCGAGACTATGAGGAAGGCCTGGCGAGCCTGAAAGATCTTGCCGAGACACTGCCCGGCGCAGACTTCGGCGATGTCGAGATCGAGCAGATCGTCGTCGAGGCTACCGAGATCGCGTACCTGCCGACAAGCTCCGTTCCGGAACCGGCGGCGATTTCCGACGCGATGGGGCATGCGTATTATGAGATTCTGAGTTTCATTGACCAACATGGCCTGGCCGAAGCCGGTGCACCGATTTCCATCACACGCGTATTCAGCGGTTCAGAGCTGCTTTTCGATGCTGCGATCCCGGTCCGCGGGGTTAGTGAATCAACACCGCGCGACGGTGCATCCGTGCGGATCGGTCAGACTTATGCGGGAAATGTCATTCGCGTGCGACACATCGGCTCCTACCGGACGCTCGGCGAGACGCATCGAAAGATCGCCGCCTATCTTGCAGCACTTGGGGTTGAACGGGCCGGAGATGCCTGGGAATCCTACGTCAGCGACCCGACGAAGGTGCCGGAGAGCGAGCTGCTCACCTACGTGTACTATCCGATAAAACTGTAACGGTCCGGCCTCGGGTCCACCTAATTCGACTTGATGAGGAACGGCGGCACGCCTCTGCGTTCCTTGCCGTCGAGCGGCAAGACAGCCTGACCACCGTCACCCAGGCGTGAGACTTCGCCATGCAGCGCAACGACCAACGCGGCGCATTCGGCGGCTTCCTCGACAGACATCTTGCGCACGGAAGCGCAAATGGGCCCCTCGCCATTGAGAGGCGTCACTCGATGCATCTGATGTTTGAGGTCCGAAAACGTCTGTTTGACCGAAATGGGCAATTCGTCTTCGCTGATTGCCACGAGATTTTCCTCGTAGGCTTTGATAAGTCTCTGTTTTATATGGCCATGACCGGCCAGCACCGCGACGGCGGCGTAAAAGCGGTCTGCGTGGTACGACATTTCCACTCCAGCGTTTAATTATTGTTAGGCCGCTTTTTTCCTTGCGGAGCGGCTTCATTACGCTTTAGAGCAACTACCTCCTGCAGTTCCGGTCCTCTCAGCCGGCGAGTCCTTTCTTACTCTCTATCTTTCATATACCTGCGTAGGGTTTTTATAACAGAGATCCGAAGTCGCGCGCAAGTGGGGGCACTTACCTACTTCCTGCAAATCTCGATCGTCCAATATTCATCTCCGAGCTCTCGCTCGATCGAAAACAGCGGATCGGGCTGGCCAACCGCCCAATCAGTCGCCAGCGTCTCAGCCATGACGTAGTCACGATGGGTCGCAAGGGCCTTTTCGACGGCCGCAGAGCCCGTAATGCCGAGCTGAATCCGGTCTGACACCTCAAGCCCGGCCTGTTTGCGGGCATCCTGGACAGATCGCACGATCTCGCGCGCCGTGCCTTCATCGATCAGCGCATCGTTGAGCGTCGTATCGAGCGCGGTCAGAAAGCCGGCGTCCTCAGCACACGCGTAGCCCTCGGCCGAGCTGGTTTCGATTAGAACATCGTCACCTTCGAACTCGAGCTTGCCGCTTGGGACCTCGATCACGAACGACTCTCCGCGCGCTGCCGCGCCAGCGATCGCGCCGCCGTCCGCTTCCTCGAGGGCCTTTCGAATCTCGGGAATTTGCTTGCCGAATTGCTTGCCGATGCGCGGCAGATTGGGCTTGATGCGATAGCTCACGAGACCCGCGTCGCGGGCAATGAATTCGATCGCTTTGACGTTGAGCTCTTCGAGTACCTGGTCCTGATGGTCTTCGAGCGCCTTCGCCGCCTGGTCATCGGGGGCACGAACCAGCAATCGCGACAGCGGTTGTCGTGTACGGACACCGGACTGGCCACGAGCCGCCCGCGCGAGCCCAACGACTTTCTGCACGACGTCGATATCGAACAGGAGCGCATCGTTTTGCCACGACGGATCCGCCTGCGGCCATTCAGTCATGTGCACGCTCTCTGGCGCGTCAGCATCGACGCGACAAACGAGATTCTGATAGACGTGCTCCGAGAGGAACGGCAGGAACGGCGCCATGAGTCTGTGCGCGGCATTGAGGCATTCGTACAGGGTCAGATAGGCGGCGCGCTTGTCCTCCGGATCGGTCGATTTCCAGAAACGACGGCGATTGCGTCGCACGTACCAGTTACTGAGCTGATCGACGAAAGATTCAATCGCCTCGCCTGCTGTTTTGGCATCGTAATCATCGAGCGCAGCCGTCACGGTTGCGATCGTTTTGTGTGTCAGCGCCAGCGCCCAGCGATCGATTTCGGGCCGATCTGCTACCGCAATGTTCTGCGTCAGATCGACATCATCAAGGCGCGCGTACAACACGAAGAAGCTGTACGTATTCCAAAACGTGTTAATAAATGAACTCGCGACATCCGCTACGATGTCGACCGAGATGCGCTTCGGCATGTCGGGCGACAAGCGCGCGAGAAAATACCAGCGCAATGCGTCGGCGCCGACGGTATCGAAGACTTCATACGGATCGACGATGTTGCCAAGCGACTTCGACATTTTCTTGCCGTCTTTGTCGACGATCAGGTTCAGGCAGATGCAATTCTTGTACGCCACACTGTCCGACACAAGCGTCGCAATGGCATGCAGCGAGTAGAACCAGCCACGCGTCTGATCAATCGCCTCGCAGATGAAATCGGCCGGGAAGTGTTTCTCGAACACTTCCGCATTCGCGAACGGGTAATGCCACTGCGCATATGACATGGATCCCGAATCGAACCAGCAGTCGATCACCTCGGGCACGCGTTGCCAGGTCTTGCCGTCTTTCTCGAAAGTAATCTCATCGATCGCCGGCCGATGCAGATCAAGATCGGATAACGACCTTCCTGTCAGCTCTTCCAGCTCGGCCACTGAACCGACGCATTCATAAGCACCCTGTCCGTCGCTCCATACCGGCAGTGGAGTACCCCAAAATCGTTCGCGCGACAGCGCCCAATCGACATTGTTTTCCAGCCACTTGCCGAAGCGGCCGTCACGAATGTGCTCCGGTACCCACTTGATCGTCTTATTGAGCTCAGTCATACGCTCACGAAAATTGGACGTGCGGATATACCAGGCATTTTTCGCGTAGTAGATAATCGGGTCGTGCGTTCGCCAACCGAACGGATAGTTATGCGTACAGCGTTCCGACCGGAACATGATGCCGCGATCCTTGAGAATGCGAATCAGAGGCTTGTCAGCGTCCTTGAAGAACATGCCGGCTACGGGCTCGACCGCGTCGATGAAGAGGCCGTCGAGGCCAACGCCATGCAGCACCGGCAGTCCGTGTTCTTGTCCGAACGCAAGATCGTCCACACCGTAAGCCGGCGCTGTATGCACGATGCCGGTACCGTCCTCGGTGCTCACGAAGTCGGCTGTATAGACCTGGAAGGCGGCCTCGGAGTCGACATCGAGGTAATCGAACAGGCGCTCGTAACGCGTGCCAACCAGCTCACTGCCTTTGACGGTTTTCGTCACCGCGTGTTCGAGGTCGCGCATGACGGCCTCGCGCAGCGCTTCGGCCATGATCAGCGTTTCGCCGTCGACCTTGCAGTAGCTGTAGTCAATATCTTCACCAACCGCGAGCGCGAGGTTTGACGGCAACGTCCAGGGCGTAGTGGTCCACACGAGGAACGATGTGTCGTCCTCGCCTTCGATCTTGAAGCGCACGGTGATCGAGGGGTCCTCGACTTCCTTGTAGCCGAGCGCGAGCTCGTGCGAGGACAGTGTCGCGCCAATACGCGGATCGTAGGGCACGACCTTGTAGCCGCGATAGATCAGGTCCTTGTCCCAGATGTTCTTGAGCAGGTTCCAGACTGATTCGATATAACTGTTGTCGAGCGTGTAATAGGCTTCGTCGAGATGCACCCAGAAACCCATACGCTCAGTCATCTTCTCCCAGTCACCGATGTAACGCATGACCGACTCGCGACAGCGCTTGGTGAACTCCGCGATACCCACCTTTTCCTCGATCTCTTTCTTGTCGAAGATACCGAGTTCTTTCTCGATTTCGTGTTCAACCGGCAGACCGTGAGTATCCCAGCCGGCTTTGCGCGGCGCGTAAAAGCCACGCATCGTCTTGTACCGCGGAAAGATATCTTTGAACGCACGCGCCAGCACGTGATGAATACCGGGCTTGCCGTTTGCGGTCGGTGGCCCTTCGTTAAAGCTGAACCGCGGACGCCCCTCTGACTGCGCGAGAGTTTTCTCGAACGTCTCGTGTTCACGCCAGAACTCCAGCATATCCTTCTCGAGCGCCGGTCCATCGTAACGGCCCTGAACTTCATTAAACAAGGCTTTCTTAGATGCCAAAATCACTTCTCCAAACAAAATCGCCCCGGACGCATCACTTGCGTCCGGGGCGACTTTCGAATTTCGCGGTACCACCCGGTTTCGCAACAGTCTCGCAACCGTCGCCTCAAAGGTCCTGTGACCCGTCGCCCGTATCGGGGGCCAGCCGGCTGCGCCTACTTGTTACCGTTCGGACAGCGACTCCGGGGTGATCTTCAGCGGATTCCGGCCCCGGGGCTCACACCATCTCCCGGTCGCTTTGGCCTGCATCGCCCGCCTACTCTTCCCCTTCAGCGTCTTGGGCGAGACACTAGCAGAAATCGGGGTCAGACCCCAGTTTTCGAGGAATTTCGAGGCCTGACCCCGCTTACTATTGTTCCGCCTTGCTTGCGCAGTCGATGCAACGCAAAGCCGTTGGGTCGAACTCCAGCCGCTTCGGATTGATAGCTTCTTCACAGTCACGGCACAGGCCGTAATCACCGTCATCGATACGCTTCAGAGCCGCCTCGATGTCGCGCAGCATCGCCTTGCGGCGCTGCCTGGACGCTTCGGCCATGGCCTGCACCTGCATGGCATCCATGCGGGACAAGCGGCCAACCTTTGACTGATCCAGCTCGACAACGGCAGCAGATTCCTCACCCATCGCGGCGATGGCCTCGAGTTCCTCACGAAGTTTGAGCAACCTCTCGCGCATTTTGTGAGAATACAACGAAATGTTCCCCGATCCTCACTTCATCGAGACCAACGGCATTCGCATGGCCGTCTACGAGCAAGGCGAAGGCCCGGCGGTTATCCTGCTGCATGGCTTCCCCGAACTCGCTTTTTCCTGGCGCTTTCAGCTGCCTGCTCTGGCAGATGCCGGCTTTCACGCGATCGCACCGGATCAGCGCGGCTACGGTCAGACCGAGATTCCGCCAACTGTTAACGACTATCGCATTCAGGAGCTGATCGGCGACATAATCGGCCTGCTTGACGCGTTCAATCTCGAACGCGCAGTCTTCGTCGGCCACGATTGGGGTGCGCTCGTGCTATGGCACATGAGTCTGGTATGCCCCGAACGCATGGAACGGCAGGCAATTCTGAACATTCCGTTTTGGCCACGAGCGCCGTCCGACCCGATCGAATTGGCCCGGCAACGGCTCGGCGACGACTTTTACATCGTCAATTTCCAGGATTCGGATGAGGCTGACCGGACCTTTGACGCGGACCCCGGTCATTTCTTCGATATGCTGATGCGCAGGAAGCAGATAACGCGGCAGCAATTTGAGCAGCTGCCACCGCAGAAAAGAGCCTTAAGCCTGCTTGCGACCATCGCAAGAACGGAGTCTGGTGGCGAGCCGTTATTGAACGCGGCAGAGCGCGACTATTTCGTTGCTGCATTCTCGGCCGGTGGGTTTACGGGCCCGATCAACTGGTACCGGAACTGGTCCCGCAACTGGGAAAGTCTAGAGGGCATACCGCAAATCGTTACCGTGCCAACCTTGTTTATCGGCGCCGAGGATGACGTAATCATCGCACCCGAACAAATCGAAGCAATGAAGCCCTGCGTCACGGAACTCGAGATTCACATGCTCGGGAACTGCGGGCATTGGACCCAGCAAGAGAAGCCGGATGAGGTCAATCGACTCCTCGTCGATTGGTTGACGCAGTAAGCCCCAAATTTAGCGAAGAATCGTGCAATATTCCGGGTCTGGACTCGGTCTATATGTTCAGACATACCGTGAGGAGCAATGATGCTGATCAAAAAGCCCGCTGATATCCGCACGTCCGAGATCACGAGCCAGGATAACTACCTCAACCGCCGCGCGTTTATTCGCGCGGGCAGCATTGCCGGTGCGTCAATGCTTGCGGGCCCCGCGTTTAGCGCGATGGTCCCCGACAAGCGGCGTGCCAAGCTGGCTGGCGTCTCTAGCAGCGATTTCAGCACCGATGAGGCTGCCAATAGTTACGAAGACATCACGACCTACAATAATTACTACGAGTTCGGTACGGCCAAGGACGACCCCTACCACAACGCGACCGACTTCGAGTCCCGGCCCTGGTCGGTAACGGTTGACGGCCACGCCGATAAGACCGGGACGTTTCACTTCGAGGATTTCATCAAGCCATTCGATCTCGAGGAACGAATTTACCGCATGCGCTGCGTCGAGGCCTGGTCGATGGTCATTCCGTGGGTCGGCATTTCACTCGCGGATGTCGTGAAACACTACCAACCGACGTCGCAGGCGAAGTACGTCGCGTTCGAGACTCTGCACGACCCCGTACGAATGTCCGGGCAGCGACGCCGGGTACTCGACTGGCCCTATCGCGAGGGACTGACGATCGCCGAGGCGACCAACCCGTTGGCCATTCTGGCCGTTGGCGTCTACGGAGAGACCTTGCCCAACCAGAACGGCGCGCCGATTCGTCTTGTCGTGCCCTGGAAGTATGGCTTCAAGGGCATCAAGGGTATCGTGCGAATCAGTTTCGTCGATAAGAAACCAAGAACCAGCTGGAATATGGCGACGCCGCGTGAATACGGTTTTTATGCCAACGTCAATCCCGAGGTCGATCACCCTCGCTGGAGCCAGGCGCGCGAACGCCGCATAGGAGCGGGGCTGTTCACGCCTAAGCAAGCAACGCTGATGTACAACGGTTATGGCGAACAGGTTGCGCATCTTTACGACGGACTCGATCTGCACAAGAACTTCTAGCGTCAATGAACACGCTTGAAAAAGTCCGGTTTGTCGGCAAACCGATCGTCTTCCTGCTCTGCCTGGTGCCAGCGGCACTCGTGGTTACAGACGCCTTCGGACTCACCGGACAACTCAGCGCCAACCCGATCGAGGACATTCAGGACCGCTTCGGCATCTGGGCCATTCGTTTTATCATGATCACATTGGCCGTGACCCCGCTGCGCCGCTTGACGGGCTGGAACTGGCTTGTCCGCTTCCGCCGCATGTTCGGCCTGTTCACTTTCTTTTATGCGCTGCTGCATTTCCTGACCTGGCTGATTCTCGATCAGGGATTACTCGTGTCGGCGATTCTGGAGGATCTGACAGAACGCCCGTTCATCACAATCGGTTTTGCGGCGCTCCTGCTGCTTATCGCGATGGCCGTGACGTCGACCAACGGCATGCGCAGGCGCATGGGCCGCAGTTGGGACAGGCTGCACTACAGCGCCTACGCCGTCGGTGTTCTCGGCGTCTGGCATTACTGGTGGCAGGTCAAAAAAGACACGAGCGATGCGTGGATCTACGCAATAATCCTCGCGCTGTTGCTCGGCTACCGCCTCTGGTGGAAACGCAGGCATTGAACCGTCGTGTCCAAAAAAAACCGGGGCGGCTCACGTCGCCCCGGTTGTCACACTGCATAAATCGCTTTACGCGACTTTAACGGTGTGGCGTTCCGCCGCCTGAACTTTCGGAAGAATAACGTTCAGGATACCGTCTTTCAGTTCGGCCTCGATGTGTTCTACATCGACTTCGACTGGCAAAGCGATCGTCCGCATAAGCTCGCCGAAGCCAAGCTCATGACGATAGAACGTCTCTTTCTTCTCTTCTTCCTCAAACTCCCTCTCGGCCTCAATCATCAGGCGGTCGCCCATGACCGTGACCTCGACATCGTCTTTCTCGACGCCCGGGAGTTCGGCTCGGACAACGAGCTCTTTTTCGCGATCAAGAATATCGACGCGGAAGCTCCGCTCTAAATCGATACCCATTGGCCACTTCATTCCAAAAGGCTCAAACGTCTCCATCCAGCGGCGTGGTGGGAAGTCCTCGAAGAACTCCTCCATGCTGCGGGTGAGAGGCGCGGTCCGTTTTACGTCAACAAGCCCTTTGCGGGGCTCAAATTTGTGCAACATTGACATATAGCTCACCTCCTTCCCGTTGGTACACTGGCGGTCCTCCGCCAGCGTCGTAGATATATGCCTGCAGCATCAAGAACAATATCGGGGAAAGCCCTGATTGCTATTTCGTCCGGCGAAATGCGTTAATGCCAACATCAGGGAGAAGCTCTTGAGCAGCAGCAAAACCGATAGTAGTGCCCCGCCCGAGGTTGTTGCGATCATCGAATGCGGTTACGCGACATGGGCAAGCGATGAAATCGACGATGCCTTACGTGATCGTTTCGACAAGGAGCGCATCCCCGTTGCCGGCGTGCGTCATGTTCGTGTCTGGGGACTGCAGGTCGACGACGAACGGGAGCTCCCCGGCCGTGAGCGCACCCAGATCCCCGATGAGGAGATCTGGGAGGTCAATCTCGTCTCAGCGAACGGCTCGAATTTTGAAGTCGACTCCCGGCTCCTGAAACCCGCACCTTGAATTAAAGCGCTGGTACTGCATCGCAGCAAGGACACGTTCCCGAGCCATTGCAACAGCAGCCTCGCGTGGTAATACGTCGTCGCGTTTCATGCGCGCCAGCATTTCTGCTGTGTTGCCCCGCACCTTCTCGTCGATGGTCTGGAACACCTGCCCTTCCGTGCCACCACCGAATTCGACCGCGGCACAGATCACGCCGCCGGCGTTTGCGATGAAATCGGGTACGCACAGCACACCGCGTTCGTGCAGCATCACCTCGGCTTCGTCGGTGATCCCGATGTTGGCACCAGGAACAATCAGTTTCGCTGTAACCGTCGCCTGATTGTCGGCGCGGATCACATCCGGACGTGCAGCCGGTACCAGGATGTCGCAGTCCACACCAACAACAGCCTCTGACTCGAGATGCTCGCCGACTTCGAAGTCGCAGAGTTGACCGCCGCTCTCTTTGTAGGCGATCAACGCGGCTACATCGATGCCGATGGCATCGTATATCGTACCGCTGGAATCCGCGGCTGCAACGAGGACAGAGCCCTGCTCGGCGAAGAATCGTGCCGCATGCTTGCCGACCGCGCCGAACCCCTGCACGGCGATCCGTGCGCCCTCAAGAGACATGTCCAGCCGGTCTTTCGCAATATCGGCGCTCGCAACCACGCCGTACGCCGTTGCGCCAATCTCGTCGAGCGGGATGCCGCCGACTTCTTTGGGCAGGCCGGCGCATTGGCCGCCCTCGTCCTTTACCCAGGCCATCGCAGTCTCGTTGGTGCCCATGTCGGGCCCCGGTATGTAGTCGGTGATCGGCATTATTGCCTGTGCGTAGGCACGCATCAGTTCTTCTTTGGCGGCAATGTCCATTGCCGGATCGGCAAAGATCACTGATTTGGCGCCACCGTGCGGCAGGCCGGCGGACGCGTTCTTGAACGTCATGGCCCGGGCCAGGCGAAAGCACTCCTCCAATGAAACATCGGGTGCCATGCGCACTCCACCAATGGCCGGGCCGGCCGCGACATTGTCTACGACGACGATTGCCTTGAGGCCGATCGTCGGTTGATACACATGCAGGATGGTCTTGGGGCCAAGATCATCACAGAATCTAAACGCTGATTTAGTCATGTTGCTGCTCTCTTGAGTTGTGATGTTCTGAAGGCTTGCTCGAGCTCTTTTGTCAGGCGCTCGCGCAGGATGAATTTCTGCACTTTGCCCGTAACGGTCATCGGGAATTCGTCAACGAATCGGACATAGCGTGGAATTTTGAAATGTGCCAGCTTGCCGCGACAGTAATTGCGAATTTCCTCCTCTGTCGCCTGCTCGCCTTCCTGCAACTGTATGCAGGCGGCGATTTCTTCGCCGAATCTGGGGTCCGGCACGCCAATGACTTCGACCTGATTGATCTTGGGATTCGTGTAGAGGAAATTCTCAATCTCGCGCGGATAAACGTTTTCACCACCCCGGATCAGCATGTCCTTGCTGCGACCCACGATGCGCAAGTAGCCATTCTCGTCCATCGTGGCGACGTCACCCGTGCGGATCCAACGGCTTGTGTCGATATCCTCGGCCGTACGTTCGGGATCTCCCCAGTAGCCAAGCATGACGTTATAACCGCGCACGCATAGTTCGCCGGCCACGTCAGGAGCGACGATGTGTCCCTCCTCGTCGACGATCTTGATTTCGGTGTGCGGCAATGCGCGGCCCACCGTACCGACGCGCCGCTCGACGGAATCACGCGGCGAGGTCTGCGTTGAAAGCGGTCCGGTCTCCGTCATGCCGTAGCCAATGGTGATCTCGCTCATGTGCATGTCTTCGATGACACGCTGCATGAGTTCCGTCGGACACGGTGCACCGGCCATGATCCCGGTGCGCAGCGAACTCAGGTCGTATTTCTCGAATTCGGGCTCGTCGAGTACCGCGATGAACATCGTGGGCACGCCGTGCAGTGCCGTGCAGGACTCCGCTTCGATTGCCTGCAGTGTCGCCTCGGCTTCGAACGCCGCCCCGGGAAAGACGATTGCCGCACCGGTCGTTGCGCACAGCAACGTGCCGAGCACCATGCCGAAGCAGTGATACATCGGCACGGGAATACACAATCGATCCTTGCACGAGAAATCAAGGATAGCCGCCGACATCAAAGCATTGTTAATCATATTGTGGTGCGTCAGCGTCGCCGCCTTCGGCGCGCCGGTCGTGCCGCTCGTAAACTGGATGTTGATCGGCGCATCAAAGTCTGACTGTGCAGCAATCTCGTCCAGGCGCTGTAAGGACTCGACATCGGCCTGGCGCATAACATCATCAAGACTGAACATGCCTGGAACAGCTTTTTTTCCGAGCTGAATCACGACTCGCAACTCAGGGAGTCCGTGAGCATACAAATCACCGGACGTCGACGCCGCAAGTTCCGGCGCGAGTGTCTGCATCATCGCGATGTAATCACTGCTCTTGAACTGCGTCTCGGTAATCAGGGCACGACAGCCAACCTTGTTCAAGGCGTATTCAAGCTCCGGCGCACGATAGGCCGGATTGACATTGACGAGGATGAGACCTGCATAGGCGCTACCGAACTGAGCCAGCAGCCACTCGGCGCGATTGGGCGCCAGCATGCCGATCCGATCACCGGGATGCAGGCCCGTGGACAGCAGTCCCGCCGCGAGCGCGCGGGCGCGATCACGAAGCTCGTTCCAGGTCCAGCGGATCTGCTGATCGACGACGATCAGGGCGTCCTTGTCAGGCCAGCGAGCTGCGGCCTCGTCGAGTACCCCACTGACCGTGAGGCCCAGTAAGGGGGGGCCATCGCCTCCATGCGCATAACTTTGCATACGTTTCCCTTGCTTCCATTTCACCGCAGCGTAATGGTCTCAACTTGGCATCCCTTGCTGAATCGGTACAAGTACAGACTTGATCGTCGCGAACCGAAATCAAAAAAAAAGCCCGGCTTTTGCCGGGCTTTTTGCTGTTTCCAGAAGCGCTCGGACTAGAAGTCCGCAACAAGCCTCGCGTACCAGAAGCCGCCGTTATTGCCAAAAGGTGAGGTTATCGACGTATTTGCGCCGAGGAACGCCAGTGTGCCGTCTCCCTCGCTATCTGGTTCTGCGTCGAAGACATTCTCGGCACCGACGCTCAACCGAATCATGTCGTTGAAGCGGTAGCTCGCTTCGAGATCGACCAATATTTCAGAACCATAATTTGAGACGTCCGATGCATCGCCTGCACTGAAGAGGCCGCCCGTCGATTTCCAGCTACCGTAGTTATTGATGCGCAAGTAGCCGCTAAACGCACTACCCGAATCGTAATCGAAGGTCAGCGTCGTCCTGCTGTCAGGAACCTGGTTCTCGAGGTCGAATACGCGCGATGCGTTGATCGTGCCTGCTGCCACTTTGGGCACGTCCTGCTCGTTCTGGTTGTGACGCAAATCGACTATCAGATCGCCTGAACCCACCTCGAAATCAGCCGTAATGGCAAGATCAACACCTGTCACGTCGGAGTCGAACGCATTCGCGAAATAATTCGCGATGCCGTCAAGCAATAAACCGGCTGCTATTGGGTCTACCCCTGCCAAGATGAGATCGGCTACATCCTGAGCGGTGATCGTCGTGTTAAACAGCGCGAGTCTGTCGTCGATCGAGATGTCATAGTAGTCGAGTGTGATGTTGACGTTGTCCGCGGGAGACCAGATTACGCCCAACGTAAAGCTTGTGGACTCTTCAGGCGTTAACGGCTCCGATCCGAGTACCATTGCTACAGTGCTTCCCACCGGATAGGTGCCGCTCGGGATCAGATTGCCGTCGGTGTCAGCGCTCGTGGTCGTGTTGAGCGTATTGACCTGGCCCGGCGTTGGTGCGCGGAACCCGGTGCTGGCCGTTGCGCGCAATGCGAACTGATCGCTAATCTGGACGCGCCCTGACACCTTAAAGTCTGTTGTGTCGCCAAATTCGTCATAGTCTTCGTAGCGAACGGCGCCGCCGAGAGTGAAATTGTCCGTGAGGTCGGCCTCTACGTCGACATAGACGGCATAGCTCGCACTATCGAAGCTGCCAGCAGACGCGGTCGGGAAACCCTGGAAGCCGTCGGAGCCCACACCAAATTCGAACGCGGGGCCTGCGTTTCTCGAGGCCGGGTCGCCGGCGCCGATCTTGTAGGTTTCTTCGCGCCACTCGACACCGAAAGCGAAGTTCAGCGGCGATGCAAGATTACCAACGTCAAAGGTCTGTACGAAATCCGCGTTGAGGCTGGTCTCTTCCTGCGTCAGTTTGCCTGGCTTGAAGCTCGTTGGTGACAAAGCACCCAGACTGGGATTGATGGTTTCCGAGAGCGTGTAATCCGCCTCGCTCTCTGCAACGCGTCCGCGAATGTCCCAGCTCATGCCCCCGCCCGTTTCGCCGCGCACACCGAAAACAAACGCCATATCACTGATGGCCGCGCCGAAGTCCGGATTGTAGCCACCCGGAAACTCCGTATAGATCGGGTTCAGGAGCAGCCAACCGCCAACCCCATCCGGGGTCAGGTAGTCCGCAGGATCTCCACCGTCAGCAATGATTCTATTGACCATGGCTGCTGGTGCCGGATCGGGTAAGAAGTCGCCATCGCCGTCGATAATCAGCGTGTTGCGACCATCGACCCCCGCCGCAGGATCCAGCACCGGGTGGCGGTAGAAGAAATCGGAGATCGTATCATTGTCGGAGAAGCTGGCGTTGCCGTAAATCTCCGTGCTGTCGTTGATGTCGATTCCCGCGTTCAAGAAGAACTTGAGGGTCTCGACATCCGGATCGCCCCAGCGCTGGCACAGGTCATCCAATGGCACGACGCCCTCTCCAACGAAATCAATAACCGGCTGACAGTCGGCGCGTTGCACGCCACGGGATGTCGTGTCCGCCGTCGAGCTCTCAATGGTCACGTTCAGGAAACCGTTGTCGCCAAGACTGAATCCGCCGTTAGCCGCAATCGTCGTGCGTGTGCCATCGCCTTCGAAGTACTCGCCGGTTTGAGCCGACAGGGAAATCCCCTCATTGGCGTCTTTCAGGATGACATTCACCACTCCGGCAATAGCATCCGAGCCATACTGCGCCGAAGCACCGTCGCGCAACACTTCAACGCGCTTGATAGCCATGGATGGCAGAGCCGAGAAGTCGACCGCTTGCGCACCCTGATTCACTGTGCCCAGCGGGGCAAGCTGCAGATTGACGAGCGGCGAGCGATGGCGGCGTGTGCCGTTCACGAGCACCAGGGTCTGATCCGGCGATAGATTACGCAATGAAACCGGCCTGATGAATGCGGTGCCGTCAGCAATTGGGAAGCGCTGTGTGTTGATCGACGGTGCGACCTTCGTCAAGCCATCCGTCATGTCGAACGTGGCCTGATTGGCAAGCACCGCGCCGGCCAAAACATCGATCGGCGATAAGGTCTCAGTCGGCGACTGACCTTGCTTGCGCGTACCGGTTGTTACGATCTCTTCCAGCAGATCGTCTTCCGTTTCCTGTGACAACGCGGCAGGACTGCTGAGCGCCATGGATATGGCAACGGCCGTGTAAATTGTCCACGGCGCAAAACGATTCGTCTCTTTCATTATTCTCCCCCTGGAATATGGAACGCTCACTGAGCGCTACCCTGAGTATAGTATGACTTCGGCTGGGTAGCCTAGTTCGATCAGCAAATTGGCGCTATCGCCCGCTGTAGCGGGCCTCTGCAAAAAGAAGCCCGGCAATTGCCGGGCTTCCTGTTTGTCGCATTTGGCGGTGATTTACATCATGCCGCCCATGCCGCCCATGCCACTCATGTCCGGCATCGCCGGAGCGTCTTCCTGCGGTGCGTCCGCGACCATCGCTTCGGTCGTCAGCAACAGGCCTGAGACGGAAGCAGCGTTTTGCAACGCGTGGCGCGTGACCTTGGTCGGATCCAGAATGCCATCCTCGATCATGTCACCGTACTTTCCGGTAGCAGCGTTGTAGCCATAGTCGCCCTTGCCTTCGGCAACGGCGTTCAGAACCACGCTCGCGTCGCCGCCGGCATTGCGTACGATCTGGCGTAGTGGCTCTTCAACCGCTCGCTTCAGGATACCGATACCGACGTTTTGATCGTCGTTGTCACCCTTAAGCTTGGAAATCGCAGCAACGGCACGAATAAACGCAACACCACCACCTGCTACGACGCCCTCTTCGACAGCGGCACGGGTTGCGTGCAGCGCGTCTTCAACGCGTGCTTTCTTTTCCTTCATCTCGATTTCGGTCGCAGCACCAACCTTGATGACGGCCACACCACCGGAGAGCTTGGCAACGCGCTCCTGCAGTTTTTCCTTGTCGTAATCGGATGAGGATTCCTCGATCTCCCGGTTGATTTGCTCAACGCGGCCGTGGATGTCTTCACTCCGTCCAGCACCATCGATGATCGTCGTGTTCTCCTTCGAGATCTGAATCTTCTTGGCTTCACCAAGGTCGTCGATCGTCGCCTTCTCAAGAGACAGGCCGACTTCCTCAGAGATGACCTGGCCGCCCGTCAGGACTGCGACGTCATGCAACAT
>Ga0224508_10000334_pt1 | contig 47325 bp, 63 predicted proteins | sample SF_Jan12_sed_USG_4_FD_170157 | JGI IMG/M metagenome (GOLD analysis project Ga0224508, IMG submission 170157) | Sediment microbial communities from San Francisco Bay, California, United States - SF_Jan12_sed_USGS_21 | ecosystem: Environmental > Aquatic > Marine > Sediment | place: USA... | reverse complement strand
GAGGAAACATTTCCATCTGATGATAGAATTAATGGAGAGCATCTTACTGTTAAAAATGAAATTTCAAAAATAAAATCCGCCATTGATAGTGAGGCCAAATAGAAATGAGTCAAGCTGCACAATCCAAGGGTCCACAAGGACGAGGTCCACAAGGACGAGGCCCACCTGTATACGGACGAGGCCCACCAGGACAATCAAAAGGAGGCAGTGACCGTCCAAGAAGGCCAAGACGAGAACCAGTAGAAGAAGTCTGGGTTCCAAAAACTATCTTAGGACAGAAAGTCGAATCTGGAGAAATCTCTTCTCTTGAAGAAATTATTGAAACTGGATTAAGAATTCAGGAATCAGGAATTATTAAGAAACTATTACCTGATTTGAAAAGCGAGGTTGTAGATGTAGGAATTATTCAAAAGATGACCTCAAATGGCCAATCAACTAGATTCAAAGCAATTGTTGCAGCAGGAAATGAAAACGGATACCTGGGAATTGGTCAGGGAAAATCAAAGCAGATGAGAATTGCTATTGAGAAAGCAACAAACCAAGCTTATCTAAATGTCAACCCCATCAAACTAGGATGTGGCAGTTGGGAATGCAGATGTGATCAAAAGCATTCTATTCCATTCAAGGTTAGAGGAAAGGGCGGAAGTGTTACAATTGAGATTATTCCAGCCCCTAGAGGACTAGGTCTGGTCGCTGGCGGTAAAATTAAACGATTATTGGAACTAGCTGGTCTTAAAGATGCGTGGACTACTGCAAAAGGCTCTACTCCTACAATGAATTCAACTTCGAAAGCAATATTGGATTGTCTAAGACAGACATTTAGTCAAGGTTGATGAAAATGGCAAATGCATATCTTGTTGTTAGAATTAAAGGCCAAGCCGATTGTCCATATTGGGCAACAACCACTATGACTTTGTTAAAGTTAGACAAAAAATATCGTGCTACAATCTTGCCTGCCAAAGAAAATACTTTGGGAATGCTAAATAAAGTAAAGCACTACGTATCTTGGATTGAACTTGATACTGCCTTGGCAAAAGAATTGATTGACAAGAAAGCAAGAAAGTCCGGATATCAAAAAATTACTGCTGATGATCTAAAGGAACTAGGATTTGCAAGTTCTGATGAACTAGCAGCAGCATTGAGTGAAGGAAAAGCAACTTTATCTAAATTAAAACCTCTAAAACCTTGGTTTGCTCTGGCACCTCCAAGATATGGATTCAAGAGAAGCACCAAGAGACTATATGGACAAAAAGGTGTCCTGGGTCAAAACAAGGATCTTGGTACTTTGGTTAGGAATATGATGTAACATGGCAACAAGATTGAAAAAAACTAGGCGACTTAGAGGAGGACGACACATGGGATGGGGACAAGTAGGTCAACATCGAGCAAGTGGTCACAAGGGTGGTCTTGGTATTACAGGCATGATGAAGCACCACTACAGTACTATGTTAAAAGATGACCCAGATCATTATGGCCATGATTCTACTAAACCACCTCACCCAAATATTACAAAAAAATGGACTAGCGTCCGGGATCTAGATGACTTGTTCAATAAGTTCGGTAAAGAAGAAGGAGGAAAAAAAATCGTAGACCTGAAAAGTGCAGGATACGAAAAACTCCTTGGCGGCGGAAAACTTACAAATGCATATTCCGTCAAAGTACAAAGATTTACAGCATCTGCTGAAGAGAAATTAAAGGCTGTTGGGGGAGAGGTGTTATCTGATAATGGTTGAGGGTACCGTCACCGCTACTATTCGAAAGATCGTCTTTAAAGTAGAACCTTATCTTCCTCAGGTACCAAAACCCAAAAAGAAGATTCCTCTTCAAACCCGTTTGCTGTGGTGTGGAGTTATGCTACTTATCTACATGGTAATGGGCCAAACACCCTTGTTTGGAGCGACTGCCCCTCAGTTTGACTTTCTAGCATTTGCTAGAGTTATTTTTGCATCACAACAAGGTACCCTAGTCGAGTTAGGAATAGGACCGATTGTAACGGCTGGACTTTTGATGCAATTATTGAGAGGTTCAGAAATTCTAAAGTTTGATTTCAAGAAACCCGAAGAGAGAGGAATATTTCAGACAGCAACCAAGTTGGTAACGTATGTTGTAATTATTGCTGAATCTATTGTATATGCTATTGCAGTTTATGGACCTGGGGTTTCTGAACCATCCGTTTTGTATGTGATGATTGGCCAGCTCATGGCTGCATCAATAATTATCATGTTCCTAGATGAGACAATCCAAAAGGGCTGGGGCCTTGGTAGTGGCATCAGCTTGTTCATTATGGCCGGTGTTGCCCAACAGATTCTTTGGAGCATGTTTAGCCCGTTGCCTGCGGGAGATGGAGGAACGATTGGAATAATTCCATACATTGGTCAATCCATCATGAATGGCGATGTTTCAAACATCATGTTCCGGTCAAACCAGCTTCCTAGTATCTTTGGGCTGTGTCTTACTGCAGGAATACTGCTAATTCTTGTATTTACTCAAGGAATGAAAATTGAGATCCCAATTGTCTCTACAAAATACCGAGGCTTTTCTGCTGTCTATCCAATTAAAATGATGTATGTCTCTAACATTCCCGTAATTTTGGCATCAGCTCTGACTGCAAATGCCGTTTTCATCTTCCAGATGCTGTGGGCAAACATGAACCCGCGGAACAATAATTTCTTTATGAATTTTATAGCGCAGTTTGACCCGACAAGTCCGTCTACTCCAATAGGCGGAATCATCTACTACATCACTCCTCCTCGAGGTTTGGATGTTGCAGCTTTGGATCCTATGCGCGCAGTAGGTTATGTTCTGTTTATGATTGGAATTGTAGTTGTATTTGGTAAACTATGGGTGGAGCTTGGAGGTTTATCGCCAAAGAGCGCAGCTCAGAATTTGCTTGATGCAGATGTACAAATTCCTGGATTTAGAAGATCAAATAAACCAGTAGAGGCATTACTGAACAAGTATATTCCATCAGTTACTATTATTGGCTCTATGATTTTAGGTCTCTTGGCAGGCGTATCTGATGTCCTTGGAGTATTTGGTTCTGGAATAGGAGTTTTACTTATGGTAGATATTCTCATAAACTATTATACACAGTTAGTTAGAGAACAGGTAGAAGTCGTTATGCCGCGTTTGGGTGCTTTACTTGGTAGAAAATAAGAAAGTTGTAATGGTAGGAATACCAGGTGTTGGAAAAACAACTCTATTATTAAAAATGGCTGAAATCATAAAAGATCATAAAAAAAGTGTTAGTGTGCTAAGTTTTGGAACTTTGATGTTTGAGGTGGCCCAAGAAAGTGGTCTGAAAGATAGAGATGAACTCAGAAAATTGCCTGTATCAGAGCAACAAAATCTTCAGAAGGTTGCTGCAGAAAAAATTGCCATGCAAAATGAAGATGTTATAATAGTTGATACTCATGCTTTTATCAACTCTCCAGAGGGCTACTATCCTGGATTGCCTGAACATGTCTTAAAAATTATTAAACCCACAAACTTTGTCTCAGTCTCTGCAAAACCAGAAGAAATCTACAATAGAAGAATGTCTGATACTACTAGACATAGAGATAAAGTGACTCTTACCAATATTAAAAAAGAATTGGATGCTCAATCAGGAATAATTGCATCCTGTATGGTAATCACTGGCTCTCCAGTTAAACTTGTTCTTAATCGTGAAGGAAAGATTGATGAAGTAGCAAACAAAATAATTAATGCAATAGGACTGTAAAAAATGGATTTTAACTTTATTCTACTTTTCATCGACTCAATACCACTTCAATTTGATTTCCTTCCAGGAGATACACATGCTTTGGGAAGCGATGATCCAATAATCAAGGGATTGATTCTTTCAATGTTTGCAGTTACTGGATTTGGTATTGTTCTTAATCTGTTTAATGCTATAGTTAGAAAAAAAATGGTTGATCAAGTAAAGCTAAAACGAATAATGAAGGAAACTCGTTCATTTCAAAAAGAAAGAATGGCTGCAATGAGAGCAAAGGATCAAGCAAAAACAGCTGAACTAAATAAAAAATCATCATACATGAACAAAATGTCAATGGAGATGATGCAGATGAATATGAGGCCTATGATGATCACCTTTGTACCATTAATCCTGATATTTTATCTTGTATTGCCAGTACTTTTCTCTTACACTGTAGCTATCTCTCCAATTCCACTAAATGTAATTCCAGGAGATTTCTTTCAACTAACGTGTACTGCAGAGCAAGCAGCAGATCCAGAAAATGTTTGTCCCGATGAAAATGCGCTATTTCTTTGGGCATGGTATTTCCTATCGTCTATTGCATTTAGTGGTATTATTATGAAACTAACAAAAACCTCCATGGACTTAGGTTGACAAAATCCATTGTTATTTCTGGCCCTCCTGCAGTAGGAAAAACAACTGTCGCTAAAGGATTAGCTGAAGAATTTCAATTACAGTATCTTAGTGGAGGAGATGTACTAAAGAAAATGGCAAAGGAGCAAGGTTTTGATTCTGAGGGTGATGATTGGTGGGATACAGATGATGGAATGAAGTTTCTTAATCAACGAGAACAAAACTCTGAATTTGATAAAACATTAGATGAAAAATTAATTAGACTTTTCAACCAGGGTGGAATGGTAATTACAAGTTATACCTTACCATGGCTAATTAATGATGGAATTAAAATTTGGCTTGACGGCTCTCATGAGAGCAGTACTGAGAGGATGCAATCCCGAGACAACATGAGCCCTCAAGAGGCTTATGAAATTACAAAAGAGCGATTTAATAAGAATAAAGCACTTTACAAAAAGTTATACAATTTTGATTTTGGGGATGATAAATCTGTATTTGATGTAATAATTAATACAGATAATCTAACAGCAAAACAAGTAATAGATATTGCAAAAGAAACTGTGAGAAAATTACAATGACTCTAAAGCAACTTGAAAATCTCATTGAGATTGATCAGGATATCACTGATGAGGCATACGGGACATATTATGATAAAAGAACAATTGAGCAATTACTAAATTACGGTATTATTATTTTGGATAAGCCTCCAGGCCCTACAAGTCATGAAACTGTGGCTTGGACAAAACGAATTTTAAAACTTCCAAAGATTGGTCATAGCGGAACACTGGATCCCCAAGTTTCAGGAGTTTTACCTCTGGGTCTTGGTGAGGCCACAAAAGCATTGGGAGTTTTACTTTATGGTCCAAAAGAATATCATGCATTAGGACGTGTTCATTCTCTTCCATCTAAAGAAAAGCTTGATGAAGTAATTGATTTGTTTAGAGGGGAAATTTTTCAAAAACCCCCACAACGTTCTGCTGTAGTGAGGCAAACAAGAACTAGAACCATCTATGAATTTGAAGTGTTAGAACAAAAAGAAAGATTACTCTTGACCCGAATTTTATGTGAAGCAGGGACCTATATCCGAAAATTATACTATGATTTAGGAGAGATTCTCGGACCTGGCGCAACAATGATAGAGCTTAGACGAACCAGAGTAGATCAATTCCGTGAGACTGATGGTCTGGTAACTCTACATGAACTTGCAGATGCATTTGCATTATGGGAAGAGAAAAAAGATGACAGCAAATTAATGAAGATGATCAAGCCTGTTGAATATGCATTTAGCGAGTTAAAGTCAGTAATAATTCGTGATTCTGCAGTAGATGCCATGTGCCATGGTGCACAACTTGCAATTCCTGGGATTCTGAAAATCTCCTCAAATCTAAAGAAAGAAGATATTGTCGGAATTTATACACAAAAAGGTGAGGCGGTTGCTTTAGCTGAATCAATGATGTCCGAAGAAGAAATTCGTGATGCCACCAAAGGATATGCTTTTGAAACAAAACGAATCATCATGGCTCCAAACACCTATCCGAAAAAATGGAGAACAAAACCAACTCCTCCAAAAGATTAAAAATCAAGAAATTATTTTAGAAAAATTGTTAGCAAAAAGCCTTGTAATTTTTATTGGCATTGGCATAATTTCTGGACTAGCATTTGGTATTTATTTGCTTGATGTAAAAAGTACCAGCCAACTAGTTTTTGTGGATGGTCCTTCAATTTCTATAGTTACAGAAAAGTTTGATTTCAAAAAAGGTGAAGAGATAAAAATTCGAATTGTAAATTCGGGCACTGTCCCATTGATTTTTTCTGATGCCTCTGATGGTCTTAGGATTACTGGATTGTCTGGAATATTGATGTATTCGCCTGCTGTACAAATAATTCCTAAACTAGACCCAGGTAATGAAATCGAATTTTCATGGGATCAGATAAAAGATGGTGGTGATACTGCCTTGGAGGGCCTCTACAAAATATCTGTTAAGGGGTTAGACCTACAAGGAAATAAAGTGGAAAGATCAACTACTGTTACAATTTGGAAGTAGTCTTGGAATTCTCAAGTAACACAATATATAATCAAATTTTCCCGATTAGTTTTGTCGTAAGACTGTGCCGGGGTCGCCTAGCCTGGTAGGGCGCGCGCCTGGAAATGATTTACCATAAAGCGCGTTCTCGCAAGGGAACGGGAGTTCAAATCTCCCTCCCGGCGCCATTAATCTAGTTTAAACCTATATCCTACACATTATGTATTCTGCGTGTGTCAAAAATTTGGTATTGAAAAAAAACTGTCAAATGTGTATGTTAAACTAATCCAATTACATGATGAATTCACGAATGTCCAATTCATCTAGGTTTTTATCCAGACACAGAATCAGTATGAACAAATTTATTGGGATACTCGTAATTTAAACATTCAAAGATTCTATAATATTTCATGTTATGCTTATGGCCATACACCAGAATATAATCAAAATTTGATAGATAAAAAATGGTTGCCTGAAGAGCGAGCATCAAACTGTGAATATGAATACGATGTACTAGTCAATCCTTGGGATGAATTGCTTAACCCCTATTACAAATGACAATAAGGACTATTAATTAGAAAAAATTCAAATCTTTCTGGCAATTGATTTTTTTAAAACCTGACATTTTTTCAGCTTAATGTTGTGATATTAGTATCTATGAGTAATCTTGAAAGTACCTTTTTTTATTTGAAGTAAAATTCTCATCAAAAGTATTATCCAAATTCCAATTAACATAAAATATAAAATACTAAGATCAGGTTCTTCTGAAATTTTCTCCTCATTGAATTCTTCTGGTTGATCAAATGGTGATACTGACACAATTCCAAGAAAAATTGGTATTATCACTAGAATTAATATTGGTGCTACCATAGCAGTGACTAATTATATGGACTGTAATTTGCAAAAATTTTTGCAACTGAATGAAAATACATGTCTCTCATATCTTCTTCAACACAAACTGCCAGCAAGTTAACAAGGTCAGTTGCAGTAATCATTCCGACTACCTTTTCGTTATCAATAACTGGTAATTTCCTTATTCCTCTATCATGCATTAAATCAGCTGCAGTTCTAACAGATTCGTCTGAATTTATTGAGAATAATGGAGATGACATAATTTGTTTTACAGGCGTGGTTATTTGATACGCATGAGCAACAATCTTGACTGCAAAGTCTCGGTCAGTCACAATTCCCACAGGTGTATTGCTTTCCATGACAATAACTGCTCCGACTTTTGAATCTTCCATCATTTTTGCAGCTTCATTTACTGTAATTGATGCATCGACAGATATTACCGATTTAGTCATTATATCTGCAATAGTCATACTTTTTGCGTTATCCATTTTACAAATTTACTGTGTCGATTCGATATTTGATAGTCTTCTAGAATATCAAATCTGAAAATCATACTAGATAATCTCAATCGACTTTAAATTGAAAATTAGCGTGTTTTTACTCATGGCAATCAAAATCAAGAAAATCCTTGTTCCACTTGATGGTTCTTCTAATTCTTTTCGAGGCCTTGATGTTGCCATACATATGGCAAGACAGTGTCACGCAACTATTACTGGTCTATATGTATTAGGAATTGCTAAACCTAGAACTAGTGATTCTATTACTCCACTGGAGAAAATTCTCTTAGATAACGCACAAAAAATCATGAAAAAAGCTAAATTAAAGTCCGCACAAAAAGGGATTTTATTTTTTGATAGAGTATCTTATGGAAATGAAGACCAAAGAATTGTTGATATTGCTGAGAAAAAAAACTTTGATCTTATTGTAATTGGTTCAAGAGGAATGGGTGCTGCAAAAGAGATTTTCTTAGGCAGTACATCAAACTATGTACTACACAAATCAAAGAAACCTGTACTGATAGTAAAGTGATTTAATGGAACTAGAAAAAAAATCAATAGATTATCTGGAACAATTGATTGAAAGAACACAAGAATCTTTTGAAGGTCTGTCTGCTAGATGGAACGAATTACAACCTAAGCAGGATTTTAATGTAAAAATTTCTGAGGATTTTCATCTTGGTTTTGTTTTTGGAAATTTAGAAGATCATTTTGTTGGATGGTTCTATTCAAAATATGGCAGATCAATGACGGACCAAGAATACAAACAGTTTTGGAAAAAATGTCGGGAACTTGTAAGATCTCTCCACAAAAAATATGATGTTTTCTATTTTCAAGAATGAGTTATTTTTGTTTTCTATCTAAAATTTTTCTAAATCCTCTTCAAATCTTTTCTTATTTTAGCTAATTATCTTTAGGATATGGTAAACCTAATTTAGTTTAAATTTAAAGAAACATCTGAATTGGTCCAACTTCATTTCATTGAGGCTGCAAGTTTTTTGGATTTTGCACGTTTTGTGTGTGCATTTAGAGAATATCCTTTGAGAGTTTATGCTCATAAACTAAATGGAAAAATGGTACTTTCCAGTAGACTAGTTTTGTCAAACTCAATCCTTGCATTTTATACTGACTATGAAAAGGGAAGATACATCGAATATGATCCAAAAAGTGGTAATGAGACTGCTCGTGTTGTTAATTCTATAGACTCCACTTCTAATTTTGCTCCAATAATTCATTTAGAATCCCTGCCTTTTCCCATAACTTCTCCAAAAAAAATTATCGATAAATTCAAAACTTCAAGAGTGCTAGATTTGGGAAACCTTGCCAGACTTACATATGATCCAGAGTGGCCAGATGCTCCAAAGATAACTCTATTGTGTTTTCCACAAGGAAAAAAATGGATTGTAGGTTACATGGCAGTAATAGAATTAGATGAGACTGTGCATTGTTTCTATTATGTTGAGCTAGATCAGGAACCTTCTAAACCATTCATAAAGTATTCAGGCCATAAAGGAGGACCTACTCAGTTTACAGATGTTTTCCAACATGGTTTTCCATACTTGCCTGTAGTTAAATTAAAGAAAAATTATCCTATATTTGGTTTAAAATCATAGACATTTTCAAAAAGTATCTGTATCTAGTTAGATAATTTGGGTAGATTGAATGTTATTACGAATGGTTTGTGCTGATTTTTTAAATAACTCCTGTTCAGATTCATCAAATTTAATATCTTGAATTTCCATAACTCCCTTAGATGTAATATTTATGGGAACTCCAATACAAACGTCTTTTTCACCAAATTCTCCCTTCAGTAAAATAGATGCTGGAAAAGACAGTGCCTGATTATTAGTAATTGATTCAATTACATCATAGGTATTTTTTGCAATCCCAAACTGTGATCTGCTTTTGTAATTTCTCAAGGATTTCCAATAATCTCGAGTCTCTGCTGTAATCTCTTCTTTTTGCTTTGAATCAATTTTCTCAAGAAGATTTTCTCCATTGATTTTTGTTTTTGAAAAAATTGGAACCATAGAATCTCCATGTTCTCCTAAGACATAAGCATCAGATATTTCAGAATTTTTAATTCCGATTTTTTTTGAAAGGAAATATCGAAATCTGCTTGAATCCAAACTGGAAGCAATACCTATTATATTACTTCGTGGAAAATCAGTTTCCTTTTGAAAAAAATATGTTAAGATATCTACAGGATTTGAAATTATCAAAATTCTTGGTGATGAACAATTTGCTTTAATTTTCCCTCCTATTTCTTTAATCATTTTAACTTGAGCATCAATCACTTCGTTTCTATTTTTCAAATAAATCCCTGTACTTGCAGTTATTACAATCATTTCAGAACTAGTTATTTTTGAATAATCATCGGTTCCACTAATTGTAATATCTGAATTTTGTGGAATTGCATTTGAAATATCTAGAGCTTCTCCAATTGCCTTACTTTTAGTACGATTTAATAAAACAATATCATCTAGGGCATTAGAAGCACAAAGAAAAGCAATGGATGACCCAACAAAACCACTTCCTATAATTGAGATCAGTTAAACCTCATCTCATTTTATTAAAAGCACAGGACACCTGGTTCTCTGAACTACGCCATTTGCAACGCTTCCAAGAATTAATTTGTCAAGACCTGTTCTTCCATGAGAACTCATAACAATCAAATCAATCTTCCTAGATTTTGAAAATTTTATGATGTCGTTGACAACGGAAGTAGATTTTAAAATTTGTAATTTTATACTCACTCCAACCTTGGTTGCCATATCCTCTAGGTTCTCCATATGCTTTTTTGCTACTTTGCTTTGTTTTTTTAACAATTCAAAATCAGCTCGTGCATCATAAAATTTATGATGCCACGCATCTCCCTCTACACAAGTTATGAGGGTAATTTTTGAGTCATATTTTTGTGCTACATCTAGTGCTACCTTAAAGGCGTGGGTGGATGGACTAGATAAATCAAAAGGAACGAGAATGTTCTGAAATAGCATTACTGCTCCTCCTTTTTACTGAAATTCTCTCTTTGAGGATTATTCTTGTATTTTGTAATTTCTCCGTCTAGTTTTTTGTATGAATTATTTGAGGAATCGCTACATAATAGATTGCTCACATACAAGGGATAGTTATTTGTCATGAAAAACCTGTGTATACTTGAATTAAAAACCAACACAATAATTACCAAACATGATTTTCAGCGGTGATATTTTTGACGATATATTTAACAAATTATCCAATAGACTTAGAATGGATGCAAAAAATTCAAAATTATCTGTATTAATTCGAAAACCAATTACCGTAAGTCCAAGTACGACACTTCTAAAAACCAGAGAGGTTTTACTAGAGCATAAGATAAAGCGAGTAATAGTTGTAGACAAAAAAAAACCCCTTGGAGTAATTACTGAAAAAGATATTGCGAAAAAAATTTATCAATTAGGAACAAAACCAATAGGATCCGTCAAAGCAGAACATTTCAAACCAAAAAAATTATTCACACTAACCAAAGATCATTCCGTTCAAGACTGTGCAAAAATGATGAAGAAACACAGAATTAGTCTAGTAATCATTCTAAACAAGGATAAAACTCTAGGGGGAATTGTAACTGAAACAGATCTAGTTGGAATTTTTCTTACAAAGGAGTCATTCCCGCTCAAAGTTTCTAAGATTATGAAGAGAGATCTGATTACGGCTGCCCCAAGTGATCCTATATTGCATATTGAGAGTCTACTGATAAGATATGGGATATCAAGAGTTATTGTAAAAAGAAATCAGAGACCAATAGGAATAATCACCTTTAGAGATTTTGTTCCTGCAAAAATACCACAATGGATTGCAGAATCCGCAGATCCTAAAGAAGTTAAAGAATACAAATTCAAAAAAGGACTCGAAGAGATTCATTCAAATCAAATGAGCTATCTTTTTCCATTTCATGCTACAGACATAATGTCCTCTAATCCCATTACAGTTGATGAAGATGAAGACGTTAAGTTAGCCATAACCCTTATGATCAAACACGATATCAGTGGACTCCCAGTTGTTAGAAAGTCAAAATTGGTGGGAATAATAACAAAATCTGATATCGTTAATGTCCTAGCTGGATGATTTCATTTTACCACTAAGACTGGTTTCTTAGATTTATGTAAAACATAGTTTGATACACTTCCCAAGAAAATTTCTTTTGCAGAACTTCTTCCACGAGCCCCAACTACTACCAAATCAATGCCGTTTTTTTTGTTGTTTGCATATTTTGCAATATCATATCCAGGATCTCCTGCAAGAGCCTTTGTAGTTAATTGAATTCCGTTTTTAGCAGCACGAACTTTTGCTTCATTAAGAAATTTTTTAACTTCGGCCATAGAACTAAAATCTAAGAATCCAAGGGGATGAATTGCATATATTCCTGGCACAGATTTTACTGCCAAAGCAGTAATTGTTCCATGAGATTGTCTGGCAATATGAATGGCCATATCTAAACCCCGAATTGAATTTTTTGACCCATCAAGTGGGACCAGAATTTTCTTAGTTTTGATCTTCACACTCTAACGCAAATCATTTTGAATTTTAAAGACTACAATGATTACCTTAGTTGATTTTCAATCATGATAATTTAGAATTTATCTCATATAACTGAAAAGTGACAAAAAAACATGAATAGTACCTTTGTAAATCAAATAATGAGTAAAAATGTGGTAACTGTTGAGAAATCTACATCCTTACAAGACTCTGCACAAAACATGAGAAAATCAAAGGTTGGATGTGTGATTGTTACAGATGACAATAAACCATTAGGAATTGTAACTGAAAGAGATTTTGTAACAAAAGTTGCAGCTGAAGGAAGACCATTATTCACTGAGATCTCTGAAGTAATGTCCTCACCATTAATTACAATCGATCCTGAAGCAACAATATGGGATGCTTCAGAAATGATGAAGGAAAAGGGGATTCATAAACTACCCGTTAGAGAAAATGAGCAAATTATTGGAATTGTAACAACTACTGATATTGTAAAAATTTCTAGTGTAGGATCAGACTCCCAAATGCGTAAAATTTGTGATCAAATACTTATGAGAATGAAAGATGAGTAACCCAAAAACACTTACCAAAAAATTTGAGTTAGATCAACCCAAAAAATATGACCTTGTGTTTTAATCAGAAGATATGATGTATTGAAGAAAAAAATCAAATTACTAGTAAATATCACCAAAACAAAATACCGTTATTCTCAGATTAATCTATCGTCTTCTTTTACGGTATTCAATACAATATGAGTTACAGTGGTTTCTACATTAGGAATAGCTGATAAATTTTTTACAAAAATACTCAAAGATCTTCTATCTTTAAATTTTGCAATTACTATTGTATCTGTATCTCCTGTTATGTCATAAACTGCAATTACATTGTCTTGTTTTGCAATCTTATTTTCAATTTCTAACATTTTTCCTTTAGTCGTTTTGATTTCAATTATTGCAGTGATTTCATATCCAAGTAATTCATGATCTAGACGAACAGAATAACCCTGAATGATCTTTTTTTCTTCGAGTTTTCTTAATCTGGAAATCATAGTAACTGTAGATACTCCTAACCTATGAGCTAGTTGCCTTGAAGATTGTCTTGCATCAATTAGAAGATGTTTTAGAATTTTGGTATCTTTGTCATCAATAACCATACAATATGATAACTTTACAAATATTTAAGAATATGAGAAAATTGCATATGAATTTAATGTATAATAGAAAAAATTCTTATACTCATCTAATTCTGACTAAATATGTTGAGGATGTTGTAAACATATGAAATACTCTTAGAATAATTCAAAATCATTTCAGGGGCTTCAAATCAAGTTATCATCTTTACCTAAGATACTAAGGATCAAGATGAAAAAATTTTAAAAAACCACTAAAGGATTAGCCTTTACCTAGTAAACAATCATCTATTGAATTCTTGGTTATTTATTACATTAATTGTAATAGTAGATTTTATTCCTGGTATTTTTCTTATTTTTTTGCTAACCATTTCAGAAATGTCATTATATGTAGGTGCTGCAATCTTACAAATTATCTCATAGTGTCCGATCAAAACATCAGCCTCTATAACTTCAGGAATTTCTTCCAAGTTTTTCATCACCCTTGATTCATCGGACTTTGAACAATGAATAGTAACAAAAGCTTGGGTCATATGAGTATCTAATACTTCTTGTTCAATTTCATTTGTTTTTGAGATGCCTAGTTTTTTATCAACTAGTAATGTTAGAGTTGATCTAATGTTTGAAATTTTTCTTATTCCATTTGAAATATCATTTTGAATAACTTGTTCACTAGGTGATTCTAGTTTAGTTAAAATGTCGTATGTTCCAAACGTGCCAAATGCATTAGTGACACTTGGAATTCTATTTAAATTAGAAATTACAGAATCTTCTGTTCCAGTGTCATTTACAATTAGAACATAGGCTTTTGACATCTTTCCTCCTAATTTTGCCCTTGAATTCCCATCAGGGTAAGAGTTGAGCGAACGTGTTCAAGTTTTCTTATGTTCCAAGTAATGGTTTCTCTAAGCTTATCTTTTTCTGGATTCTCTATCTTTGCGATTATGTCATATGCTCCAAATGTTCCATGGACCTCTTTGACTGAATCAATGTGTTTTAGTCCTTCAATAACATCTACTTCAGACCCAAGATCACAATTAACCAAAACGTAAGCAGTTTCCATGAAAAAAATATGTCAAAAAAATATTTAAGTAAACCTTAAAAAATATATAATATAATTAGATAATTGGATAATAAACTATATGAATATTTAATTTTATATTGAAATATTATATAGATTTACATCTTCAAAAAAACCAATTCCTTAGAACAATGATGTGTAATCAAAACAATCCCAATTGCGGTAAGAAACTATATTGTTTTATTTTCTGAAATTTTTTGACCAAACATTAGTTGAGAAATTAATGTAATCTTACAAATTATTTCCATACCTTAATTATTCTTGTAAATTTTCTATAATTTCATTGAATTTCCATGGACCACATTGTACATTCAAATCTTCACTATTAAATAATCCTGTTTTATTTAGATGCTTTACAATATGAGCTGAGAATGGTAATGCCCCTGTAGCCCCAGGCGAATTATAATTCAAAACATGAAATGATGTTTCATCATCAACTAAAATAACATCTGGAACAAACTTTCCATTTTCATCAATAACTGATGATCTTATTCCTGCAGTTCCTTTCTCAGTAATTTTATCTGCATCTATCTTTGGCAAGAATCTTTTTACTCTATCAATCATTGCAGATTTTGACATTGATGATTGTATTTCATTCATCGCAAGTTGTTGAAATTGCTTATCAAAAATTGCTTTTCTAGCTCCTGATCCAAGCATTTCAAGCACCTTAGGAATGAATTCTTTGATATTTTCTGTTTTGTTGTATCCATATGGACTAAACACTGGAACAGCATTTGGTCCAATCTCACAACTTCCATCTACCCTAATAATCCAATGAGGATCTAGAAATGGATAGTCAGGAAATTCCGGAACAGAATATACGCTTGTTTTTGTTAGGTTGGAGTATTCTTTTGGAACTTTCCAATACTCTCCTCTGAAATGTACATCTGTAACTTTTTCTGCTACTCCTGCATTATGTGCAATATCTACGGCTTCCCCTCCTGCTGCATTTATTAGAAATTTTGCAAAAATTTTATGTTCATTATTTAATGTTATTGTCCACCTATCATTTTCTTTTTTTATCTTAGTTACCTTGGTATCTAAAAGAAATTTTGTACCATTTTGTTTACTGTCTTTCATAATTGACCTGGTGAATGTTGAATAATCTACTGAGCCATCTCTGTACACATACAGAGCAGCTTCACAATTTATTTCAGGTTCTATTTTTTTTAACTCTGTTTTGTCCATCAACTCAATGTCTTTGTTACCAAGTCCATTTTGTTTTCCCCATTTTAGATATTTTTCAAGTACCTTAATGCCTTTTTTGTCCAAGGCAACCTCGATTACCCCATCTTTTTTAAACGGCAAATCTCTTAATTTGGCGTATTCTTCCCACATTCCAAATCCATGAAATGCTGCTTTTGCAAACAACTTTTTCTTCTCAGGATTATACAAATATGGTGCATGAACCTTTCCTGTATTTCTCCCACTTGTGTGAAATGCAACGCTATGAGCTTGCTCTACTACTGCTATCTTTTTTGATTTGTTTAAAAATGATAGGAAATATGATATCGAAGTTCCAAGAATACCTCCTCCAATAATTATCACATCAAAATTATGTGCCAATATGTTTCAATATTATTTCATTTTAGTTGATATTAAATTGAATATGTGACAATCAAGATTAATATCTAATAAAACTCAAAATCAAACCATGTTGCCTGACAAATGTTCAGTAATGGAAGAAGGAAAACAATGTATCAATCCCCCTGAATTTATTGTATCTGTTATTGCAGATAATGATGAATATATGGTTGGAGTCACTTGTGAAAAACATAAACAAATTGTATTAGGTAAAATAGGAATCCTCCAAAACGAAGGAAAAATTCATGAAGGAAAAATTAGTTTTTCACCTGTCAAAGCAGTTGGAACTGATTGTATTCATGGAGATACCGATGATTTTGTCCAAATTGATATGAAAAAATTCTAAAAATTAAAATATTTTTAATGCCCATACTTATTGTTGCTCTTAGAGTTGTTATCTAATTTAATCAAAATCGATGATATCTTGTTTATCGTAAAAAATGATGGCGCAGTAAGTGAAATTAGAAGCAACTCTCTTAGTATCCGACAAAAAGAAAAGTGGATTACTATTGGTGATAATGACGGCCCAGCACACATGCATGTTGATTCAGAATTGATAAAATCCGCAGAGTTTGTCCAGGAAGATAAACCTGAACGTACTAGCTTTAGTGTGAGATTTTATAATAAAAATGGGGAGCGTGTTTTAGCAGCATTTTTTACAAAAATGTATGATGAATCTAAAAAGCTAATTTACAACAGAAAAAAAATCTATGATGAATTACGACAAAAATATTCTTCTAAAATTCAGTTTTAAAAAAAACCTTGTCTGAAAAAGACAAGGAGAAAAAATATTACTCTTCAGATTCTTTTTTCTTCTTCTCTTTTTCAGATTGTAGTTTAGCTAATTCTAATTCTTCATTAGTATGTTTGAATTTTTTCAATCTGAAACTATTTCACAATTTAGATATAAAAACTGCGCATATTTTAGGGTTGTAACCCAAGCGTGAAAGTTAGTATCCAACAGAGTAGATCGGTTTTTTTCCGTTCATCCCACAGTTCAAATTTTTTATAGTAATTTCTGCCATTCTGGTTCTGGTCTCTTTTGTTGAGCTTCCTATATGTGGTGCAAGTACAACATTTTGGATTTTTACTAATGGATTTTTTTTACCAATTGGCTCGGTTTCAAACACATCTAATCCTGCACCTGCAATAATTTTTTTCTTTAACGCCATTACCAAATCTCTTTCATTAATTACCTTTCCTCTTGATGTATTTATCAAAAATGCTGATTTTTTCATTTTTCTAAAAATTTTCATATCAAACATGTGATTCGTTTCTTTATTGTGTGGCACATGAATAGAAACGATGTCACTTTTAGTGATTAATTCTTCAAATGAGACATATTTTATTCCTAATATTTTTTCTCGAGTTTTAGAAATATGTTTTCTGTTGTGGTATGTTAACTTCATATCAAATGCCTTTGCTCTTTTGGCAAGAGTTTCTCCAATTCTACCTAAACCTAAAATGCCAAGAGTTTTTTCCTGAAGATCCAATCCTACATAATCAAAAGCTCCATAGATGACTTTCCATTTACCATCTCGAATGATTCTGTCTCCCTCTGAAACTCTTCTTAATAGGTCAAGCAATAATGAAAATGTAAGATCAGCTGTTGCATTTGTCAATATCCCTGGTGTATATCCTACACGAATTTTCTTTTTCTTAGCATATTCAACATCTATATGATCAAAGCCTACACTATAGGTACTAATCACTTTTAGATTCTTAGCAAATTCCATGGTTTCTTTATTGATTTTATCATATGGAAAACAGATTAACCCGTCTATCTCTTTTATTTTTGATCGAAGTTTTGTTTGAGGAATAGGAATTTTTCCAGAATGTACTTCAATCTGATATCGTTTTTTTAACTCCTGTAATGCAAAACTATGAATTCTTCTTGTAAGAAATACTTTCTTCTTCATTAGTCTTGAGATTTATCTCAAACCATTTATACGGTTTCTTTGTAAATTTCTTATGTCTTCAGAAGTTGAAGAAGAGGAGTTTGCTATTTGTATAGAGTGTGGGAATTCCATAGAAAAATGTGTTTGTGTGTGTCCTTATTGTGGTGAACGTGATAAATGTGAATGTGCTTTGTTTGATGCTGCTACTGGTGGTTAGGAAAAACCAACCCTTATACTATTAAATTTTAGGAAGTAAGTAAATGTCTGTGAATTCTGTTGATTTTTCTTGGTTAATTGGTGGTCCACAAGGCAGTGGTGTTGAATCTGGAGCAAACATCTTCTCACAAGTATGTGCAACAATAGGGTATCAAATATTTGGTAAAAGAGAATTTTATTCAAACATTAAAGGAGAACACAGTTATTTTGCAGTTAGAGTTTCAGATGAAAATATCCATTCTAATGTCAATGATGTAACATTAATGGCATCATTTGATGCTGAGACAATTTTTCGTCATTTTGATGAGGTTTCTCCAAATGGCGGAATTATTTATGATTCTGAATTGGAAAATGTTGATACTGATAGAGTTCGTACGCTTGATTCTCAATTCAAAGAACGATTACACAAATTTCTCAAATCAAAAAATAAACCCTTTACCATAGCAGGAGTTCTTGAACTTGCTAAAGAGAAAGGCATCCATCTTTATCCTGTCTCATTTAAGGATCTTCTGGAAAATCTCTCTCAAGATGTTGACAATCCCAAATTACGTGGTCTAGTCAGAATGTATAATGTAATTGCTGTTTCATTATCTTTAGGATTAATCAAGATGCCTCCTGATTCTCTGCTTAATTCAATTGATGCAATATTTTCAAAAAAACCTCAAATTGCAAAAATAAACAAACAAGCAGCAAACTATTCTTATAATTATGCTTCTGCAAAATTTGCAAACTTTGAACATAGTTTAACTGGAACAAAAAAACAATCCGATACAATTCTTGTTCAGGGTCATTATGGGACTTCAATAGGAAAAATGGTATGTGGTTGTAGATTTCAATCCTACTATCCAATTACTCCTGCTTCTGATGAAAGCGTCTATTTGGAATCAAATGAAATACTACAAGTTCAAAACGATAGACCTGGTTCTACTGCGGTAATTCAAACAGAAGATGAAATCTCTGCCATGGGCATGATGATTGGTGCTGCATTAACCGGTACACGTTCATCAACATCAACTTCTGGTCCAGGTTTTGCGTTGATGACTGAAGCATTAGGATGGGCTGGAATTAATGAAGTACCAGTGGTGATTACTCTGTATCAAAGAAGTGGACCTTCAACAGGACTTCCAACAAGGCATGGACAGGATGATCTTCTTTTTGCAGTAAATGCAGGGCATGGTGATTTTCCAAAAATTGTTTATGCATCAGGAGATATTGAGGAGAGTTTCTATGATACTGGTAAGTGCTTTAATTATGCAGACCTCTATCAGGTCCCTGTAATTCACATGATGGACAAGTTTCTTTCTAGTTCTGTCGTTACATGTAAAAAATTTGATACTAGCAAGATTTCAATAGATAGAGGTAAACTACTGGACAAGGTTGAGGGTGAATACAAGAGATTTGCCTTCACTGATGATGGCATCTCTCCGCGATCTAAACTTGGCTTGGATAATGGCATATTTTGGAATACTGGGGATGAATCTGATCAGTACGGTCACATCAGCGAAGATTCCGAAAACCGCATAAAGATGATGGATAAGAGAATGTCCAAGATGGATTTAGCATTGCAAAAAATCCCAACTGATGAACAGGCAGTATCTTTTGGTGTACATGACTATACAATAATTTCATGGGGCTCTACTAAAGGTCCAATTATTGATGCGCAATCTATGCTGAAAAAAGAAGGGATAGATATTGGCTTTGTTCAAATCAAACTTCTTCATCCTTTCCCAGGCAAATATATAAAATCCCTTCTAAAAAATGCCACAACGTTAATTGACATTGAAGCAAATCATTCTGGACAACTAGGAAAAATCTTCAAGCAAAACATATCTAGGGAAATCGAGTACTATATTTTGAAATACACTGGACGAGGAATGACAAGTACTGAAATTTATGATTCACTAAAGAAAATTATCGAAAATAAAGCGGCTACGAGGGAGGTTTTAAATCATGGCGCTTAAACTTGCTGACTACAAAACAGACGTCCATAATGATTGGTGTCCTGGCTGTGGTGATTTTGGTATTGTTAATGCGTTACAAATGGCATTGGCTGAAATGGGGATAAAAAGAGACAAGGCGACAATTTTCTCTGGTATTGGGTGCTCAGGCAAAACATCTCACTTCATCAATACATACGGTGTTCATACTTTGCATGGTAGAGTTCTCACTTTTGCTCAGGGTGGAAAACTTGCAAACCCTGAGATGACCGTAGTTGCAGTTGGAGGTGATGGAGACGGATTGGGAATTGGAGCCGGTCATTTCGTTGCAGCTGGAAGACGAAATGTTGACATGACCTACATAATTTTTGATAATGGTGTTTATGGGTTAACAAAGGGTCAAGCATCTCCTACCCTCAAACTAGGTGAAAAAACAAAATCTCTTCCTTCACCAAATACAAACTATAATGTCAATCCTATTGGTTTAGCGGTAGCAAGTGGCTTCACATTTGTAGCTCGAGGATACTCTTATGATGTTAGACATCTGAAGGATTTGATAATCAAGGCTGTGAAACACAAAGGTTTATCCTTTCTTGATGTTTTACAACCATGTCCTACCTACAATGATATCAATACAAGGGATTGGTATGCGGGTGTGGATTTGGCTAAAGAATCTATAGAAAGACATTCAAGAATTTACAAACTTGAGGAAACTCACTATGATCCTGTGGTTCATTATGCAGAAGAGTCTGAAGTTAATGAAAAATTATCTCAGGCCTTGATAAAATCCCTTGAATGGGGAAATAAAATACCCACAGGCGTATTCTACCAGAATGAGATTATCTCCCCCTATGAAACAAGAATTACCGATAAGATTCCAAACTATCTGGAGAATCCTCCAACAAAACAAAAGATTTCAGAAAATGGATTACCTACAACAGATGTTTCAGAAATTCTTGATTCTTTACAAGTTTAGAGTGTACCTAACAAGTTATAGACTGGTTTGTAGATTATTTTGCTGTTGAACATCAACGAGGCAAATACAATATTTCGTAAATCAATTATCCGGGGTTTCTTTGAGCCTCAACTAATTAATCTAGATTTTAAAAAATCCCCGGTAAAACATCCTTCCATAAATAATGATGGTCTTATGCAATCTGATTTACTTCATATATTTTTTGATGTAGAGACTGGCTCTGATTATCCTGATGGGGATGAATGGTTTATCGTAGAGATGCTATTTCCTCATGATGTAAAACTTCCTGATAACTTGAAAGGAACAGATTATTTTACAACTCTTTCAGTTGATGAAGGCAAAACATACTGGCATCATCGTGAACTAATTCGTTACAAGTATGGGAAATCAAAAAAGTTAGATGATGCTTTAGAATTTCTAGAATCAAAATATAAAGAACTCCATGAATTGTTGGAACCATTGCAAAAAGATCTCAAGTAATCTCTTTCCAGGAATCTCCTCTGAAAGTATATTTTTTATTTTCAGATGATGCTGTGTCAAGACGCCATCTGATTGATTCTGAATCGAATTTATACATAATTTCTGAAATTTCTGATGGTATCTTTTGAGGATCCAGATGATATGGCAACAGTTCTAAAACAAAATCAATCTTCTCTATGGCATTATCGAACCATTGTTTATCTTCTATGTCTATAATGAAAATAATTCTTGGATTTCCAGAAAAGTTGATTTTAATTTTTATGGCATTTCCGCTACCTCTTCTTCGTTTCATCTCCTTGAAAATATCTTTGATTTTTTCCCAACGTTTGAAATCAAACCATTGGAAAAATGCTTCGTTAAATGCAAGCGGAATTTCCATGTCCAAATAACTTACAAAATCCTTATCGTTTGGCTCAATTTCATCCTGAATGATCGTAAAATGTGAGTTTAGAAATCCATATAGAACTTCGATTTCCCATGGTGAAATTCCATAGTACTGTAATCGTGTCTTTAAATCTTCAGGCAATGATTCAAAATACTGAAAATTGTAATTAAATCTTCAAACCTAATGATATTGGGATAAATTCACCTTAAAATTAAAATTATATGGATAGAGATAGTTATTTCAGATATGAAGAAAGAATTTGTAGTACGAAGTATTGATGCAGCACCTGATGGGGCACCCTATGTGTTAGTCTCATTATCTTCAATAAAAGATCTTAAAGAAGGAACCCAAAATCCACCGTCTCCATTTGGTAGTCCAAAGGTTATGGGATTTACAAACATGAATGACATGATGAAAGATCTCAACAAGATGATATCTGGAATGGGGGGCATGGGCATGCAAGGAGGTATTACTCAATTAAAACTTGAAATGCATGAATACAAAGATATGGGTCTTGCAGTTGGAGACAAAGTATTCTTAGAATTAAGTAAGGCTGAAACTCTGGGAGTTTAAACTACCAGATTGTATTGAAATACTTCCAACCATAAAAAGCAGCAATTGTTCCAATTACAAATAGCATTGGTTTCCATGCAAATACTGGAAGACTAGGTGTTGCAAGTTTGACTTTATAGTTGTCTACAATATCATGAATGTTTTTCTTGATTTTATCATGCCAAATACTGTATTCGATTTGGTATTTTTTTAGAATCTCTTCTACTTCATAAACAACTGGTGTTCTCTGAGAGAAAAGATGTTGAAGATAATCTCTTGAAACCTCAACTTCTGCATGAATTCCAATTAATCCTTTTTTTAAATCAACCATTCTGATATGCATCTCCCATGGTTTTTTTAACTTTAGATTTAGTCCATTCCCAATTTGCCCCGGTTGTTTATGTTCAAATTTCACCTTGGTGAATCCTTCTTGTGTAAAAATTCTCATCAATTCTTCAAAACTTTTCTTTACAACAATGTGAAGTTGTTCAACTCCCTCCCTATTATCGACATTAATTCGATGTTTTAAACCATCTAAAAATGAAATCGTTTTGGGATATGTAGTAAGATATTCCAATGTTTTGTCCACCAAAATACCTCTATTTAAAGCAGAACCAACTAGAACACTTAGTTCCCTGAATGATTGGATAATCCTCTTACGTATACACATTGATCTGGGGAAATTACCATCTCTGAGGGGCTGATCTTTCTATCTGTAAGTTTCGCATCTGAATTTCTAACTATTGCACATGGTTTTGATTCTGCACCTTCGCCCATCTTATGATTTGCAATGGTTGCAAGATTGTCAACTACTGCCTGAAATGTTACTTTTAATGGATTATCGTCAAGATCTTTTTTTGCTCTCATATCTAAAACTGGTTCAATCCCCGCACATGCTATTGCTACTCCTGATGTTCCAATCCTTGTTGGCATTAATCTACTATCGACGAGAATTACTCCTACATGAATTGACCATTTTAAGAAAATTTTTCTACGAATCTGTTCAGCAATAAGATATGGATTATTTGGATAAAGGATAATTTTTCCTTTTTTTGCATTAGATTTATCAATTCCGGCATTTGGTGCCATTATATTATCTGATGATGTTATGATGAATCCTGTTATTCCTCCAAAAATTTTATCAGATTCTCTGAAAATAATTTCAGCGATTTCGGGTTTTAGCTGAAACTTTTTTGAAATTTCTGCACCTTCATCTGAGACTCTAGTCTTTTTTAGATCTATAATCCTTCCCTGTGAATTTGAGATATATTTTGTTGAAATTACTAAAACATCACCTTCTTGCAAATTTGTGGTGTTTTTTTCTAGTGTTTCTAATAATTCCTCAAAAATGTCAAATTTTTCATCCATTCTATCTGCTAAAAGTGGTAATACTGATAGTTGCACAATATTCTGAGCAGTTTATTTCTTTTTTATTGTTCTGAAAAGCTTTTAATCTGTAGAAAAAGCTTTTTGGATTATGAATATTGTTGAGAAGATTCTTGCACGTGCATCCGGAAAGTCCGCCGTTTCTCCTGATGATGTCGTTTTCGCTAACGTTGACAAGGTAATGGTACATGATGTATCCGGACCAGGTGTTATCAAGGTCTTTGATAAACTAAAGAAACAAGGAATTTCAGTTGATAAATTATGGGATCCTGCCAAAGTTTGGGTTGCAGAAGACCATTTTGTCCCTTCAGCAGAAAAAGTATCTGCAGAAAATATTGTGAAATTATCAAAATTCACAAAAAATTATGGAATCGAAAAACACTTCAAATATGGTATGGGCCAATACGGCATTTGTCATACCTTGTCACATGAAGAAGCAATGGTAATGCCTGGTGATGTCTATGTTGGCGGGGATTCTCACACTAACACAACTGGTGCTTTAGGTGCATTTGCTTGTGGGTTAGGACACACTGATATTGCTTATGTGTTATTAAACGGAAAAATCTGGTTTAGGGTTCCAGAGACTTTATACTTTAAGCTAAACGGAAGGCTGCCAGACCATGTAATGGCCAAAGACTTGATCCTAAAAATAATAGGAGATATAGGAACCGATGGTGGTGTCTATAGAACCATGCAGTTTGGTGGAAGTGGAGTTGATGAAATGTCTGTAGAAAGTAGACTAACATTGTGTAATATGACTACAGAAGCAGGTGCAAAAAATGGAATTGTCGAACCGGATCAAAAAGTTGTTGATTATCTTACTAGTCGAGGAGCTACAAATGTTAACTTGATTCATGGGGATGATGATGCAAAATATGCCAAAATATTTGAATATGAAAGCTCAGAGATGGAGCCTATCGTTGCAAAACCTTTCTCTCCTGAAAATATTTCAGTTGTAAGAGAAGCCCCTTCTGTTGAATTAGATAAATCATACATTGGATCTTGTACCGGAGCAAAATACGAAGATTTGGAAGCAGCCGCAAGAATCCTTAAAGGCAGAAAAGTAAAGATTAGAACTGAAGTTTTACCTGCAGCAATTTCAATTTATCAACGTGCGATGGAAAATGGTCTACTGAAAATTTTCTTAGATGCTGGTGTAACCGTTGGACCTCCTACGTGCGGAGCCTGCTGTGGTGCTCATATGGGTGTATTGGCAAAAGACGAAATCTGTATCAGTACCACCAATCGAAACTTCCCAGGAAGAATGGGTCATGTTGAATCTCAAACATATCTTTCATCTCCTCTAGTAGCTGCAGCCTCCGCAGTTACTGGAAAGATTACTGATCCGAGGGATTTGACATGAAGGGAAATATAATAAAATACGCAAAAGACAATATTGATACTGATGTAATTATTCCTGGTCAATATCTAAAAGTGCATGATTATGCTGAACTTGCTACTCATGCAATGGAAGGATTGGATCCTGATTTTCACTCCAAGGTAAAAGAAGGTGATTTTATTTTATCAGGTAAAAATTTTGGATGTGGCTCATCTCGTGAACATGCTCCTATTGCTTTATCTCATTCTGGGATAAAGGCTGTACTTGCATTATCTTTTGCAAGAATTTTTTATAGAAATGCAGTTGATGGTGCATTTTTGTTACCAATAGAAATTGATCAAGATGCATATGATGGAATTTCTGAAGGTGACCAAGTTGATATTGACATTTCTTCCAATGAGATTAATAATATTACCAAAAATCAAACGTACAAAATGAAACCATTTTCAGAAATTATTGGAAAGATAATTGCTGCAGGTGGACTTTTCAATTACAACCCAGAATAATTTTTCGTAGATTGGTTAATAATTATCCATGTGTTTTTACCGGGCCTAATTATTGAAGAAAGAAAACTTTTGTCGTTTTTGGTAGGAGAGATCAATTTCGAAAAGTTTGAACAAAAGATTAGAAAATATACAAGAACAAAGAGGGCAAAGATATATCTGGTCTAGATAAATTAGGTATAAATTAAAAATTTATTTTGGCTAAATAGTTTCAAAATTTTTTCATATTTTTTAACTTCTTACGCTATACAACCTATAGTACTTTTTGCAAGATAGTTTGATTTTTTTGCACTACTCCATGAGTCTGGGAGTTGGTTTTCAGTATATCCTGCGTAAACTGTGTCACCGCAACCTGCTTTTAGCTTCTTTTCATTTGAATTTGAATTTGCAGAAACAAATTGAATTCCACTAAAGATTCCAGTATTGTCTCCAGTTTCTCTAAAAAATGTTTCAAAACCTACCGGATCTGAATTAGACCAGACCTTTAATTTGAAAATATCAACATTATCTGGATCTATGTCCTGTCCTTGAATTATATTTTGAGACGAAACTGCAAATAAGATTTGGACTGATTTTTATTATTTCCTGATACCGTTCTTTGACGGGTTCATAATATTCGTCAAAGGATTCTTTTATCTTGTCGTATTTATCACAGGAATTTAACAATAATTTGTATAGGTTTTTTATTTTAGATTTTGTTTTTTTGTTTTCACTCTTTTCTGGATTGCTCAGAATTACTTTAAGGTGATTATAAGTATTAAAGATGAATTGACAATGTATCTTATTTTTCCTCACTGACGTGTAGCTAGAGTACAGATGTTGTACCAACCATGGTCCAGAAGGATTCTTTTATACAAAAAACGATAATCTTCCGTGTTACCAGTAAAAATCAATTATATTGACATACTTAACTAACAAGCTCTGATGTCCAAGACTCTTTTTGAAAAGATTTGGGACCAACATGTAGTTGTAGAAAAAACCACTGGGCCATCTTTAATCTATGTTGATAGACATCTTGTGCATGAGGTAACATCCCCCCAAGCTTTTGACGGACTACGCATGAATAATAGAAAAGTTCGAAGACCTGATCTTACTATAGCTACAATGGATCACAATGTTCCAACAAATGATAGATCTCTTCCTATATTAGATCAAACTTCAGCAGTCCAAATTCAAACTTTGGAAAAAAACTGTAGAGATTTTGGAATCAAACTATTTGATATTCACAGTCCTAATCAGGGAATTGTTCATGTAATTGGTCCTCAATTGGGAATTACTTTGCCTGGTTCTACAATTGTTTGTGGTGATAGCCATACATCAACTCATGGAGCTTTTGGGGCTCTAGCATTTGGAATCGGAACTAGTGAAGTTGAACATGTTTTGGCATCCCAAACTTTATGGCTAGAAAAGCCTAAACCCTTTGAAATTAGAGTAGAAGGAAAAAGAAAAAATTCCCATGCTGTTACTGCAAAAGACATTATCTTATCTATTATCAAAAATATCGGTACTGCTGGAGGTAATGGCTCGGTTATAGAATATCGTGGGGAAGGAATTGAAGATCTTTCCATGGAACAAAGAATGACTATCTGTAACATGTCGATTGAGGCAGGAGCACGAGCAGGCCTAATTGCTCCTGATGAGAACACCTATGAATATTTGAGAGGAAGAAAATACACTCCAAAGAATTATGAGCAATTAGTAGAGTATTGGGCTGAAAATCTAAAGACTGATTCTGATGCAAAATTTGAAAAAAATTACACTTTGCACATTGATAATATCTCTCCGCAAGTCAGCTGGGGTACAAATCCTGGAATGACGTGTGATGTGACTGAGAACATTCCAACTCCTGAAGAATATTCCAAGGGTGATCCAAATCAAAAGAAGGGTGCAGAAAATGCATTACAGTATATGGATTTGAAAGGGGGAACTCCAATTACTGAGATTAAAATTGATAGAGTGTTTATTGGTTCCTGCACAAATGCCAGACTGGAAGATCTTATTGAAGCATCCAAAGTAATCAAGGGGCAAAAAATCTCACCAAACGTTCGAGCTATGATAGTTCCAGGATCCCAGATGGTAAAAAAACAAGCTGAAGAAATGGGTCTTGATAAAATATTCATTAACGCTAATTTTGATTGGAGAGAAGCTGGATGCAGTATGTGCCTAGGAATGAATCCTGATATCTTATCTCCTGGTGAAAGATGTGCTAGCACATCAAACAGAAATTTTGAAGGCAGACAAGGAACTGGTGGAAGAACTCATTTAGTAAGTCCTGTGATGGCTGCTGCTGCTGCAATTAAAGGACACTTTGTAGATGTGAGAGATTTGGATTTGAATTAGAATGAAGCCTTTCAAAAAAGTAGATAGTATCATTACTCCCCTCGACAAGGTAAATGTAGATACTGACCAAATTGTTCCAAAACAATTCTTGAAGTTAGTTCAAAAGTCTGGATTTGGCAAATTCTTGTTCTATAATTGGCGATTTGATGAACAAGAAAACAAAAAAACTGATTTTATATTAAATAATTCGAATTATGATGGTTCTAAAATTTTAGTCACTGGAGATAATTTTGGATGTGGCTCTAGTAGAGAACACGCAGTTTGGGCACTACAAGATTATGGTTTTTCTGTAATTATTGCACCTTCTTTTGCAGATATCTTCTTTAGTAATTGTTTTAAAAATGGAATCTTGCCAATTTCATTAGATCAAAAAACAGTTGAGAAACTGCAACAAGAAAAAGACACAATAGAAGTAGATCTTGTAAAACAAATCATCAAAACTTCTTCTGAAGAAATATTTTTTGAGATGGATTCTCACAAGAAAAAAATTCTCTTAGAGGGTTTAGATGATATTGCACAAACTTTGCAATTTAAGGACAAAATTGCTGAATTTGAAAAAAAGTCTAAAATCCCATCTGTTTTATGATCTTCTTTACTGTTTTTTCATTTCTTTCTAAAACCATTGGGGATTCTGCATCAATCCATTCTCTATCTCCAATATCATAGGCACTAATTTTTCCTTCCTTTGATAGCTGTTGTAAAATATCATATGATAGATTGATCTGCTTTTGCTTCTTCTTTGCTTTAATTTTTTTGATGATATCATTTCCCAGCATATAGATGCCCAAACATTCTGATAGCTGCAATTTCATTACTGGTTTTTCTTTGAATTCTTTTATGACTCCATCTTCCACAATTGCAAATCCTGATTCTTCTCTTCGTTTTATTCTAGTTGCAATACATGCAGAACTATTTTTCTCTCTGAACAACTCTCGCATCTTTTTTAGATCTATTGCACACAAATTATCTACAAACCATAACAAAAATTCTGATTCGCCTTTGAGTTTTTTCTCAATGTGTAACAAATCTCCCCCTGTACCACTTTGTGAATCTTGAATCAAAGTGATGTTTTTTTGATTTCCATAATAATTCCTAATTTGTCCTCCTAATCCATCAAAATCTGAAATAATGATTACTTCTTTTACAAATTTAAAGGATTTGATATATTTAACGACATAATCAATCAATGGTTTACCATTGATAGGTGTCATTGCTTTTGGAAAAAACTCTGTGTATGGTCTGCCTCTAGTTCCTTTGCCACCTGCTAATATTACAGCCTTCACAGCCTAACGGTATGATTTTTGTTTTCTTCTTCTTGCACCAGGTCCACCAAATTTCTTTGGTTCTTTTCTTCTGGCATCTCCACTAATTAGATACTTGTCAAATTCGGTGATTCGATTTCTAAGGTCTTCTCTGGTTGATTTCGGGAATGGATGTTCCTTTGGTTCTTTTTTAGATTTTGTCCATCCTGTGAGTGCTCTTGAGATTCCAGTTGCAACTGCACTAGCTTGGCCCATAAAACCCCCTCCTCTTACTCTAACAGAAATATCTATTTTGTCTCTCAAATCTCCTGTTATTTCTAAGGGTGCTAATATTACTTCACGAGCAGTTTCTTGTGGGATCATTTCAACTGGAATGTTATTAATTCTAACCTTCCCTTGTCCTTTTGTAATGTGAACATGTGCACTAGATGTTTTTCTAGTTGCAAAATAAATTTCAGTTTTTGGAATTGTCATTCAGTCCACCCGATTACTCTGCCTAATTCTCCCATTGTTGTATAATTTGATGCAGATTTTTTAATTTTTATTTTTTCAATTTGAATTTTCTCAATCGATTTTAATTCTTTTGGAGAACCAATGTAAGTTCTAAGTCTTTTATGTGCTTCAACACCAGATGCTTTTTTCTCGTATGGTAGCATTCCACGAATCATTTTTTTCATCATGGTATCTGGTCTTCTATAGTGGACAGGTCCATGTTTTGGATTAATAATACTGTTAATTTCCAAAAATTCTCTATATTCTTTGATGATGTTTTCTCTTGTTCCGCTAATCATAATTTTCTCACAATTTACAAGTGAAACTCTATTTCCTTTGAGTAATAATTTTGCAACTTGTGATGATAGTCTGCCAGCAATATGGTCTGTTGCATCTACTACTATTGGCCTATCTGTTCTTACAACTGTTTCCTGACTAGCCAAGTAGTACCACTCCTTTTCCAGTTGGATTTTGTTCAATTAGATCAGAATAATTAATTAGTTTACCGCCATTTTCTAGGATTTTGTTAGCTGCAGAATTTGAAATTGAAAATGAGCATAGTGTAATTTTATGGAAAACATTACCTGTTCCGAGAACCTTACCTGGAAATACTACTATATCGTTTTCTTTTGTTAGTTGATCAATTCTGTTCAAGTTGATGTCTCTCCTTGCAATAGATGGCTTTAGTGCATATTCTGCCAATTTTGCCCAAATTGGAGCGTCATTTTTCACAGATGCTTTCTTTAGATCTTTAGCCATGCGTATAACCACTTGATTAGTCATGTGAATAATGCGGTTTAAAACCCAAATATAATGTGTATGCTCAGTTTATTCTTCGATTTGGGAAATCAAGTCTTTGAATTCCCCAATTCTATTGCTTACTTCATCTACTCCTGTGAGAATAATCTGTTCTGGACTTAGGGCACCAGTCGATTCTACTGTGAGAACTCTTTCATCTTCCTTGTCTGTTTCTGTAAGTGTTGAAATATTTGCCGAGTTCCATTTGGCATGTTCTGTTCCGCGTCCTAATCTTGCATAACATTCTACCTTAATTCTTTGCCCAGGGGCCAGTTGAACAATTGAGATTTTATCTGAAATTGGTTTTATTGAATCATCCTCAGATGACAACTCATTTGAAAGAATGGTCCTTGTCACATCTGAGTCTCCTGAGTCTAAAACTAACATAACTTTACAATTTGAACACCCTGACTCACTTTGACAATCACATTTGGATGGTTCATTAAATCTAGACAAGTCGGTCTTAATTGGAATAAGTCCTAATCTGTGTGCGACTCCTTCATCGGGTAATATCGAAGAATTTTCTATAATATCTACTGTGTCAATTGCAAAGACTGGAACTCCGTTTAGACATACACGTCTAAGTGCATTTGAGTACTGTAAGGGAATACCTTTTATCTTTACAGATATTTTCTGGTTATCTTTGTTAATTACCTCTAGAGATGACAAATCTTGAACAAAAATCTTCAAAATCCACATAAAAATCTAGCGAGTTTTACAAATACCTATAACTTTTCGAGGATATTATCTGACTTTTTTTACCTGTTTAGACCTCTTTTTAATTCTAAAATTATCGTTAACTGTACTGGAATTTCCTGGATTACTATAACTGCATAATATTTTTACATTTGTCACAAATACCAAAAACTTCTCCATATTCACTTATTTCTGAAATCTCAAAAGTCTGAATATTTTTACATTTTTTACAATTCTCTTGTTTTTTATCACCAAGTTTATTCATTCTTAACTGTACAACCAATTTTCCGGTTTAAAACTATCTGGAATATCTCTTTTCTTTCTATTCTAATCCAGATTGATCATATTTTGTGTAACTAAACCAAGAACCCACATGTGCGTGATTCAGATGTTCTTCAATGTCTTTTCCTCTATTTGACTTTGCCTTGATACAATTTCTGACATGAATAATTATACTCAAAAAATGACATAAAACATCTTTATCTAGAATCATGAACTTTTATCCAAAGAGCTAATTACTAGAGGATTCTAACCTCTCTTTTTCTTTTTTCTAATACTTTACTTAGTTTCATTACCCTCCCACAATCTATCATTTCTAGATGTAAACACACACCGGAAGATTAAATTATTTTAAAATAAAAGATTCCCTAAAACTTGTACAAGAATTGCTGCGATTATAATTATTACAATTTTAATCCCTAATTTCATATTGTGTAATTCCTAATCATTTTGATTAATGCATTGCGTTTCTTCATTGTCATCCTCTACTGGGAATGATTATCTTCTAATACTTGTCTTAGTGTCATGTGTTAGTTTTGAACAATTATCCTCATTATAACACTAAAAACCAACAACGAAGTAATTATGGCGATTAACCATTTTTTTTTAGATATTTTTAAGATCTTTCTGAAAAATGATTTGTTAACAAATGACTTGGGATCATGAACATATTTGTAATCGTAACATTCTGAACAAAGCTTTCCGCTAACATTCCAATCAGGTTTAGAATCATATTCTGCCTCATTGACCATACAAAAAGCACACTTCATACATAAAATAATTAATTTAATTAAATAAATATCTCTGATTGTCTTCTTTGAGTCTATTCTTTTGTTCTAAATATTTAGTTGATTTTAATTTTCTTCTCCAAATTTTAGTTGTCTTGATAGGTAATTTATAATTCCTCTTAACTCTGAATTGTTTTTTTGCATATCTGAGTTACTTAAAGACCTAGGTAATGTCATTGTAATAATCTCATACGTATAGATAAATACCAAATTATCATACATGTTTTAGAAATGGCTGATGTTACAGTGGTAAGATATTCCTTTGAAGGCGAAAAATTTGAAATTCTGGTGAAACCAGATCCTGCATTAGATTACAAACTAGGAAAGAAAAAGGACATTGCTGCAGTTTTGGTTTCAGATGAAATTTACACTGATTCAGGAAAAGGCACAAAGCCAGCAACTGAAAAATTACTAAAGGCATTCAAAACTGAAGACCAAACAGAAATTGCTCAGATAATTCTTCAAAAAGGTGATCTTAATCTAACTACTGACCAAAGACGAAAAATGATTGATGAAAAGAAAAAACAGATTGTTGTATTTATTGCCAAGACATACGTGGATCCTAAAACTCATTTGCCTCATCCTCCATTGAGAGTTGAACAAGCTATGAAGGATGCCAGAGTTTCAATTGATCCTCAAAAAAGCGCAGATGAACAGGTAAAAGATATTGTTGAAAAATTGCGTTCCATTATAGCTTTAAAATCTGAGAATCTCCAATTGGAGATTATTATTCCTGCGCAATATGCATCACAATCATATGCAGTTCTAAAATCCGTGGGTTCTCTAAAAAAAGAAGAATGGCAAAATAATGGTTCTCTAAAAGCAATACTTGAAATACCCGCTGCAGCAAGGCCAAACGTGATAGATAGATTAGGTTCTATAACTAAAGGCTCTGCTTCAGTTGAGGTAATACAATAATGGATAATAAAAGAAAATATGTTATTCCAGGTGATGTTGTAACTACTGGACCTTTTAGACCCGAACAAAATGTTATACTTGACGGAAATAAGATAATTTCTACAACTATTGGAATCACTGAAATTTATGATGATTCTGTAAAAGTAATTCCGTTAACAGGAAAATACATTCCAAAAATCAACGACCTTGTTATTGGCAAAGTCATTTCTCACACATCACTGTCCTGGGAACTGGATATCAATTCTTGCTATGTTGGTTTCTTACCTGCACAAGATGTCTTTGGCAGAGACTTTTCTGCTCATGCTGATGAACTTACCTCAAAACTAAAATCAGGAGATCTTGTTGCTGCAAGAATTGCTAATTTTGATAGAACAAGGGATCCACTTGTAACAATTTCTGATAGAGATTTAGGCAAAATAGACTCCGGAGACTTGGTCAAAATTTCTCCAAGTAAGGTTCCACGCCTAATTGGAAAAAGAGGTACAATGATTCAAACTATCGAGATGGCCACAAATGCCGCAATTACAATTGGTCAAAATGGCTGGGTTGTAGTTTCATGCGAGTCTCCCGAGGGATTATTAAAGGCTAAAAAAGCAATCCAAATGGTAGATGAGAAAGCACACATTGCTAATTTGACTGATCAAGTGAAAGAAATGTTAGAATCAAAAGGTGAATCATAATGGGTGGAAGAGAAGCAACGATGGTCCTGTTGGACGAAAATGGAATCCGTTGTGATGGAAGGAAAGTTGATGAACCAAGGCGAATCATGATCAAAGCTGGTGGACTAAAAAATGCTGACGGTTCGGCTTACATTGAGTTTGGTGAAAACAAAATATTAGTTGGCGTATTTGGTCCAAGAGATGTTCATCCAAAACACATGTCCAATACTGATACCGGAATTCTACGAGTTAGATATCATATGGAGCCATTCTCTGTTGGTGAAAGAAAAAATCCTGCTCCTTCAAGAAGAGAAATTGAAATTTCCAAAGTAATCAAAGAGGCACTAGAGCCTGCAGTTATGTTAGAAAAATTCCCAAGAACCGCAGTCGATGTATATATCGAAGTCTTGCAAGCCGATGGTGGTACTAGATGCGCTGCACTTTCTGCAGCTTCTGTTGCATTAGCAGATGCTGGAATCCCAATGAGAGATATGGTTGCTGCAATAGCTGCTGGAAAAGTAGCAGATACTGTAATTCTTGATGTTAACAATGAAGAAGATCAAGCTGGTCAAGCAGACATGCCAATTGGTTACATGCCAAGTGTTGAAAAAATTACTTTATTGCAATTAGATGGTGTCCTAACTCCTGAAGAATACAAGAAATGCGTGGAAGTAGGAGTCAATGGATGCAAAATTGTTTATGACTTACAAAAGAAAGCACTCAATGACAAATACTTTGGAAGTGGAGAAGACTAGATATGGCATCTACTTCTGTTGTTGATGAATTAAAAAAAACACAAATCCTTGAATTATTAGACCAAGGAAAAAGAGTAGATGGAAGAGCTCTAGATGAATACAGAGAAATATCCATTGAAACTAATGCAATTCCTAAAGCAAACGGATCAGCAAAAGTAAGAATTGGTGATACCGAAGTTATATGTGGAGTAAAAATACAACCAGATAGACCTTTCCCAGACACGGGTGACAAAGGTATCTTCATTTGTACTGCTGAACTTTTACCTCTCTCTCATCCTACTGTTGAAACTGGCCCACCAGGACCTGATGTTATTGAATTGGCAAGGGTAGTAGATAGAGGAATTAGAGAAAGTCATATGATCGATGTATCCCAATTAGTTATTGAGCAAGACAAATCCGTTGTTGGTGTATTTGCTGATAACGTAGTTGTTGACTATGATGGAAATCTCTTTGATGCATGTTCTTATGCTGCAACTGCTGCCTTACTTTCTTCAAAAACCCCAAAATGGAATATGGTAAATGATGTTCCAACACTTGTTGAAGGTGAAGAATCACCTGTCCCAATAACAACAATCCCTGTATCTGTAACTATGGGAAAGATTGGAGATCATATTATAGTTGATCCAAATGGAGATGAATGGGCTAGCATGGATGCAAGAGTTACAATAACGAGTAATTCTGATGGAAATATTTGTGCATTGCAAAAAGGTGGCCGTGGAGGATTCACATTAGAAGAAATGATCCAGTGTGGGGAAATTTCTGTTAGAGTGGGTGCAAAAATAAGAGAAAAATTAAAAGAAGCTCAACAGGGAGGTCAATAAAATGGCAAAAGCAAAAAAATCTCTTAAAGGATTAGGTGCAAGATATGGAATTAAGCTTAGAAAGCAGTATACAAAAATCCATCTTCAACTAAAAGAAAAGAGAACCTGTCCTGAATGTGGCTCAAAGACATTTGGCAGAGATGCTGTGGGAATTTGGTCTTGTAAAAAATGCAGCTTTAAAGTAGCTGGAACAGCATATGACATCAAACTATAGTGCAAAAATAATCATTGATGCAAAAGACAAGACAAAGGCAATTTATGACTCTGTGAATATTGATAACAAGTTTTATCCAGAAAACCCGGTAAAGACTAAGATAAAGTTTGATAAAAAAATTACAATTTTAGTTGAATCTGAGCATTTACCACACTTGAGAGCAAATCTCAACTCTACACTTAGACTAATTCAAGCCAGCTATGATTCAATTGAATCGGTAAAGATATAATGAAATAAATTTTTTTACTATACATGTCTGCAGGACAAATGCCTCCTTGGCTTCAAGAACAAATAATGAAATTACAACAATCTCAACAAAATCTCCAGTCTATTATGACTCAAAAACAACACCTAGAGATTGAAAAAGCAGAAACCGAGAAAGCTCTTGAGGAATTAAAAAAGGTTGCAGATGGTGATACTGTATTCAAACAAGCTGGTACTGTCTTGATTAAATCAACAAAACAAGAATTGCTTGATGAATTAGAAGAAAAACATGAGATGGCAAAGACTCGTGCAACAGTTCTAGAAAAGCAAGAAACTCGTGTCAAAGAAACACTAAAAGAACAAGAAACTAAAATTACTGAAATGATGAAAGCCGGCACTACAAATTCTCCCCCTACTGAAGACAATCCCAGAAAGTAACCTAACATCTAGTTTCAAATAAGATATTAACAAATCATTCCAAGTGCAATCTGTGAAGTTCGAAAACCTTAGAATTATCGTAGATGAAAGAGAGCGAAAAAGTGGAATCCCTGATCTTCTCAAGTCAGTTGGATTGAACATGGAGATGAAGACTCTTCCAATAGGTGATTATATTGTTGGACCGGAAACCGTTGTAGAGAGAAAAAGTATCCGTGATCTAATGTCTTCTGTTTTTGATGGAAGACTCTTTGATCAATGTGCACGACTCAAAGAACATTTTCAACATCCAATTGTTCTAATGGAGGGAAATGTAGATGAAATTGAAGAAATTACTGATAATCCACTGGTATTTTATGGGGCTATTTCTACTGTTGTTCTTGATTTTAAAATTCCAATCATCCCTACTCCTAGTGCAATGCATACAGCTAAATTATTGGTTTCAATGTGTTCAAGAAAAGATTCTTCAAAAGGACCATATCTGAAAAAAATTAAAAAATCTTCTGATTTAGAAAAGCAACAACTCTCAGTTCTTTGTAGCTTACCTGGAATTGGAGAAAAATTTGCAGTTAGAATGCTTGAAAAATTTGGAACTCCTTTGAAGGTTTTTACTGCAACAACAGCTGAACTGGCAAAAGTGGAGGGTTTAGGTGATGTTCGAGCAAAGAAAATAAAAAAAATGTTAGAATCTAAAAACAAATCCCATAAAGAATCTAATCAAAAAACTTTGCATGATGCATGATACCATTAAATAAATTAAGAAATCTAGATTTTTTATGTTAGTTACATCTGATTGGCTCAAAGAACATCTCTCTGATTCTAATCTTATAATTTTGGATACACGTCCCAAACCAATGTTTCTTAATGGCCATCTTAAAAAATCTCAATCCATATCTATAGAACAAGTAATTCGTTTTGATCAGTATGGTTCAAACCTCGTAATTGAACAAGAAAAAGCTATTCATCTTTTCAATAACCTTGGAATTGATGAAAGCAAAACAGTTGTTTTAATTGGAAATTCTATGGATCCTTCTACTGCAAGAATTGCTTGGACCCTAATGTATTTTGGACATGAGAAAACTTTCTTACTTGATGCAAACGCATCTGATTTGCAAAAATACGGTTTTGAGCTAACCCATCAAATATTTTCTCCTGAACTAACTGAATTTTCTCCTAAAATAAATTCTGAAATCCGAATAGAATCTGATTTCATAAAAGATAATTTGAAAAATTTTGAAATTTTAGATGCTCGAAGCCCTCAAGAATTTATGGGCGGCCATCTTCCAAACTCAAAATTAATTCCTTTTACAGAAGGTATTAGTTATGATGGAAAATTATTTCATGACAAGGACTTTTTGAAGGCATTATTTTCACAAAATCAAATTTCAAAAGATAAAGAGATTGTCTGCTATTGTATGCATGGTCATAGAGCATCAAATTTATTTTTACAATTGAAGATGGCAAGATTTGATAAAGTAAAACTATATGATGGTTCATTCGTTGAGTGGTACGGAAAACGATTTCCCCTTGAGTAATTTTCTTTTTAATGGCGTTCCACACATTGGACACTCTTTTCCACTAGTGTGGTTAGTCCTACATCCTGGACAATAATGAACCCATTTTCCTATGTCTTCTATACCTTTAGTCATTATTGGTGATACTTTCAAGCCAAAATTCTTTGCTACGTTTGAAATCGCAAAATCATCACTAATTATTTCACCCTTCATTTCAATGCATAAAGCAATTATTGAAATGTCTTGCTTTGATAGCTGCTGAAAATCACCCGTATCTTTTGCTGCTTTTGTTGCAGCCTCTATTGATTCTTTATTTGGTTCTCTAATTTTCAATCTATTAGTTTCAAGCAGAGTCCCAAGGGCATCATGATTTTTCTTTATGTGTTTAATTTCATCATAAACAAGAGATGTAGTATAACAATCACTGGATGATCTAAATGGCACTCCTGCATAAAATGCACTAGCATCTAAAATTCTAAAATCCAAGTTTACTCATCTGTCTCAGTCCTCGTTTTTTCAATCTCACAAAGACTGCTGGTTTTTTGTATTTCTTGATAATTATTGGTTCTTCATATCCTGCAGATTTAACCACCTGAGCATCCATCACAATGTTGCAGTCATGAGAACAAATGATCTCAATCTTTTCATCTGGGACTACAATTGACTCAAGTCTATACACTGGTGCAACAGGAGTGATAATTAGAACATCCAGACTTTCATGCAAAATTGGTCCTCCTAGTGAGAACGAATGACCAGTAGAACCGCTGGGAGTGGCAATAATTACTCCATCCATTTTTTGTTTTACAGTATCGTTTTGGAATTTAATTTCAATTTCTGTAGTTTTAGTTAGGTTTGTTCTACTAATGTAGATTTCATTTAATGCAGGCGGAAATTCTTTTCCTCCACAGGATGCAACTACTCTTGTTCTTTTGTCCAAGAAAAATTTGTCTTTTAAAATTTGATTAATTGCTTCATCAAGTTCTTCTATTGTTATTTCTGATAAAATTCCTCTATTTCCCCCTACGTTAATTGTTAGAATTGGTGTTTCATTCTCTAGGTTTCTAAAAACTCGAAGAGTGGTTCCATCTCCTCCAAGGGTGATGACCAGATCTGGTTTTATCTCTTTTAATTCCTCTAGGGTTTCAATTTTTTCTGTTCCTTCTACCTCGATTGGAGAAATTGTATAGACTGTGGATTTTTTTGCTAAAAGCTTTTTTGCAACATTTTTCGCAGCCTGCTCTGAATCTTTTGAGCCCACTTTACTTACTACTGCAACTTTTTCAAGTTTCAAGCAGTTCTTCTGAATTCTATTTACTTAAAAATGATATTTTTGATGAATATGGGAAAAACAAATAAGTATGAATGCAAACCCGTAGGTATAATGAGTTACGCACATCCTGAAGTTTTAATAGATACTGAATGGGTATCACAAAACCCTCCTAATGAAAATAGAAAATTAGTGGAAGTAGATTATGATCCAGTAAATGGATATGAAAAAGGTCACATTAATGGTGCCAGCTTAATTTGGTGGAAACGTGACATTAATGATCCTGTTACTAGAGATATTATTAACAAAAAACAATTTGAAGCCTTAATGTCAAAAAATGGAATCACTCCCGAAACTGAAGTAATTCTTTATGGTGACTTTAACAATTGGTTTGCAGCATTTGTTTTTTGGGTTTTCAAATACTATGGACATAAAAATCTAAAGATTATGGATGGTGGAAGAAAAAAGTGGGAATTAGAAAACCGAGATTATACTACTGATCAACTACAAATACAATCAACAACATATGACGCACAACCTCCAGATGAAGGATTAAGAGCTTATCTGTTTGATGTCAGCAGAGCATTGGGTAAAGAAGATACAGTAATGGTTGATGTAAGATCCCCTGCTGAATTCTCAGGTGAAATTACTGCTCCACCAGAATATCCAATGGAGCATGCACAAAGAGGAGGACACATTCCTTCTGCAAACAACATTCCATGGGCAACCGCAGTCAATGATGCTGATGGAACATTCAAAGCAGTTGAAGAATTAAGACAAAATTACGAGCCAAAAGGTATTACTCCAGACAAGGATGTAATCTGTTATTGTAGAATTGGAGAAAGATCTTCTCACAGTTGGTTTGTTCTAAAATATCTACTTGGGTATTCCAAAGTTCGAAACTATGATGGTTCTTGGACTGAATGGGGTAACATGATAGGAAATCCTGTGGAAAAATAAATTGCTTTTAGACCTTCCTGTTCTTAAGAAAGGCTCTTTCTATTTTATCAAAGACGGTGAGACCGATTTTATCATGGAAGACAAAACCAAGAGAGGTCTTACTGTAAAAGAGACATCTGTTGATGTAAAACTAAACGTCAAAGCTGACAAGGGTATGATCCATGATATGGATGGAATTGGACATTGGGTTCCCATTAGATGGTACTTTTCCAAAGATTCTAACGATCTATCACAGGTTATGATTCATGCAGAAGCAATGGAAAAAAAATATACTACACTCAGGGAGCTAACTTGTCCTGATGATGATGCCTGATAACCTTTTTAAATAAAATGAAATTATAGAAATCAAATGTCATTACTTTTAAAAGATCGAGTATGGTCAATGGAGGCTCCAACTGCAAAACGTGGTGTTTATCCATTACATGGATTCAAACTCGGACTTTACAGGTTACCTATTAAACTAGAAGAACCAGCAGAACTAAAATCAGTTCACGACGGTCTCAAAAAGGCATTTGAAATGGATATGTATGCTGACAGAATTTTTGCAACATATCGCTGGAAAGAACAAAACATGAAGGATCCAGATGCAAAAGGCTACGAGGAAGTTGATTTATCTGTTACAGTAGAAATTGTTTCTGGGGAGGTAGTAGATATTATTTATCAAATTTTCCCAATTGAAAAATTTGGTGATCCCAACTGGGTTAAAGATTATAGAAAGAAAGCAGATCATTTTGCAAAAATGGTAATTGATACTATTTTACGTAACACTATCTTGGCCGACAAGATGATTTCTTACTTTGCAAAAACTGAAAAGATCTCTGAAGTTGCTGCCATTCAAAAACTTGAAGACCTTACCCCTCTGGCAAAAATTGTACTAGGTGCAAAACCAAAACCAATTGAAGCAACAGACGAAGAAGGTGAAGAAGATGAGGGTGAAATTGAAATTCCAGATGGTGCTAAACCAGGTCCAATTGATATTGATTATAAATCAAAAATGAAACCATCTGCAGCATATGAAGCTGCTGAACATACCATCAAAACTTGGGGCAGAAGAGGTACAAGTAATGGAATCATGGGAGTTTGGGGAGAATTTGTTTCAGTAGATTATGATATCTGTATTGCAGATGGTGGATGTATTGAAGCATGCCCCGTGGGTGTTTACGAGTGGTTTGATTCTCCGGGAAATCCTGGATCAGATAAGAAACCATTAATGTCAAAGGAACCTGATTGTATCTTCTGTCTTGCATGTGAAGGTGTTTGTCCACCACAGGCAATCAAGATCTTTGAGCAAAAATAGTTTAATTTCTCGCAAGTATAAATAGCGATTAGTAATTCTGAGAGACTAGGGATATGTCAGCTAATCCTTTCACTCAGTTTGTTTTTGATCTGTTTATTTTATCTGCTATTATAATTACTGCATATACTTGCAATTTTTACTATTTGGCATATCTTTCTCGAAAAAGAAAAGATGTTCTTTCAACTACTGATTTAGGAACTCCATCAGTTACAATTCAACTTCCAATATATAATGAAAAATATGTTGCAAAGAGACTCATTGATGCTGTTTGTAATTTGGATTATCCTAAAGAGAAAATGAGGATTATGGTATTAGATGATTCTGATGATGATACTGTTGAATTACTTGGCGAAGCTGTTGATGATTACAAGAAGCAAGGATTCCAAATTGAGCACGTAAGACGTGGAACTCGAAAAGGGTACAAGGCCGGTGCACTGAAATATGCTATGAAGACAACAGATACAGAACTTGTTGCAATCTTTGATGCTGACTTTATTCCTCCTACATGGTTTCTTAAACGAGCAATTCCACACTTTTCAAAATCAAACATTGGTCTTGTTCAATGCCGCTGGGGGCATGTAAATGAAAACTATTCAACAATTACTCAAGCACAAGCACTTAGTCTTGACTTTCATTTTCTTATAGAACAAAAAGCCAAAAGCAATTCTCATTTATTCATGAATTTCAATGGTACTGCTGGAATTTGGAAGCGTGATTGTATTGAAGATGCTGGAGGTTGGCATACTGCTACACTAGTTGAAGATCTTGATCTAAGTTATAGAGCACAAATGAAAGGATGGAAATGTGTGTTCTTACCTGACGTTGTAGTTGATGCAGAACTTCCTGTTCAGATGAATGCAGCTAAAAGACAACAATTCCGTTGGGCAAAAGGATCAATTCAATGTGCCATAAAATTACTTTCTGATATTGCCCTTAAACGCAAAGTTGCAGTTGAAGCAAAGATTCAGGCATTCATACAACTTACTCGTCATATAGTTTACCCATTAATGCTGATACAATTTTTGGCATTGCCTATTTTGTTAGCAGGACAAGTTAATCTCTATGTGGTTAGCTTTATTCCTGCGTTAACAATTGCTACATATCTTGCAATGGGACCTGGTGCTTATATCATGATTATGCAAAGTATGTATCACAAGTCATGGAAATCAAAAGCAAAGATTCTACCTACACTACTAGTGTATAATGCTGGTATGTCAGTAAATAATACAGTTGCAGTATTTGATGCAGTTCTTGGAAAGAAAAATGAATTTCTTAGAACTCCAAAATATGGAATCATTACAAAAGATGATGATTGGAGAAATAAGGCATACAATTTACCGTTTACACAGACTACTCTTTTGGAGATATTTTTTGGCGTATATGGCATAATGGGAATCTTTATTGCAATATTTTCAAATAATCCAATCTTTGTACCAATCATTGGACTGCAAGCAGTTGGATTCTTCTATATTGCCTACATGAGTCTGTCTCATACGCGATTTAAAAGAAATAAATCAAGTAAGATGCGTCAAATGACCAAGAAGGAAAAGATGGCAAATACTATTTACAAACTTTCTATGATCGGAATTGTTGGAATTATAATTTTCGGAGGATTTATGGCAATCAATGGTTATAACACTGACATTTATCCTCTTGATAGAATTAGGGGACATCTTGATGGTGTTGTAGGCTCATCTGATCCTGTTGCATTACGTGCCCATTTGTTGGCAATCCAGGCAGACTTGGATATTGCAATGGAGAATATCCATGAGACAACTGATGCAAACGGTGTAGTTATTTCTAAAAACCCTGTTTGGTTGTTTGCCACAGAATCAACGAATTTCCTTAGAATTCAGAGTGACGTAAATACCATGCTAGCAAGCGTTGAAAAAATTTCAGCTGTTCCAAAGGATAGCTCTGCATATCATACTGGAATGTTAGACATCAATGACAGAGCGCTATCTTTGAGGACCAACATTATGGATGCAACGCCATACAAGTATGCCAGTGTTTCAAACATTATCTTTAGCACCATTTGGATTGCTGCAATTATAGGAATCTTTACTGCATTAAAAAGGAAGAAAGAACATCTCAAAGAAGCAGACGAACCAGGAATTTAAGAAATATTTAGATCCTTTCTAATTTGATCAACTGCTCTAATTCCATAAATATCTCTTATTTGCTGAATCCTTACAGATTCCTTTAACATGTCTCGTCCTATGGCATTTGTTAAAATTGAATAGACATCACTAAATCGAATCTCCCACTTGTCTGCACAATCTAAAATTTTACTTACCGCCCACTGTCTTACTTCATGAGGAAGTGGGATCTTCTCCCCAGACTCTATTGAAATTCTATCAAATAGATTAACCATGTCGGCAGTTTGTGATGCCATATTTTCTATAACTTTTGCATCTCCATACTTTGATTCTGCATTCATTCTGATGTTTGATTGATATTCTGAAAGCTTTAGCAGTGCCATCATTTCTTTTGATGAATCACTTGATGCCTTGTTTGCAACATTTTTGACTGCTTGCATCTCATCAAATAATTTTTCAGATTTTTTATGAAATTCTGCAGTAGATGTGTCTTGTCTTTTAATAATATCTGAGACTGAACCTATTTTTTGCTCAATACTATTTGTTTTATCAAACACATTTTGTTTGAAAGCAGAGAAATCTTCTTGGACTGATTTGAGTCCTTCTCCAACAAATGCTGTTGAATCTGCCCTTTGTGATAATGCTCCAATCTCAGTCTCGATTTTATCAATTTTTCCTGCAAGTTCCTTGATGGATTCTAAGCTCAGACTATCTACAGAATTAGCCTTTGATGATACTGCTTCAAACTGCTGTTTGAGGCCATCGATTACTCCTCCCAACGAATCAATTTTTGAGGCCTTTGATGATATGGCATCAATTGTGACCTTTATCGCATTTAATTCATCGTTAAGAGTTGAACTGGATGATACTCCCTCTGTAATTTTTCCAAGTTCTTGTTTTAGACTTTCAATAATTTGAGTTCCTGTCTCTAATTTTGTAGTTTTTCCTGAAACCTCTTCTATGCTGTCTTTTAGTTTATTAATTTCAGAACCAATTTCTAAAAATGAGTCTGTTTTTCCCGAGACCTTCCTGAGATCATCTCTTACCTCATCAATTCTCTGAGCAATTTTAATTATCATTTGAGAATTATTTTTGATTGATTCCATACTATCTTCTACTTGTTGAGATAGTCCTGTGGGCACTGATGCTTTTTGTGAATCAGAAATTTTGTTTATCTCTTCTTGTAATTTGGCAGTTTGGTTATTGATTTTGTTAACTAGATTGGACTGTGTTCTAACTTGACTTAATCCTGCGTATAGCTTTTGAGTGTCTTCTTCTATAATGTTGATCTGTTTTGATTGTTTTTGGATATACTCTAATGTTGATGATAATGTATCTATCATGCCTTTCATAGATACTAGGACCTTTTGGTTTTCACCAAAAATCTTTGTCATCGCTTTGATCTCTTTTTGCAATACTTTGTTAGAATCAGAAACTGATGCAACTTTCTTAAATAATACAGATGGACTTGGCTCCCTTTTTGTAATTTTTTTTGTCTTGGCTGTGGTTTTTTTCTTTGTAATTTTAGTAGCCATATGAATTAAATTAAAAATTTGATGATAAAAAAAGTTAGGTCTAAAATAAAAAATGTAAAGAGTTACTTGTTTACAACTTCTGGCTCATGAAGTAATTCATGAAAGGTCTTTTCAGCCAAACCATTTGCTGTATCAATGAACCCTCTTGTACAATATTCACATTGAATCATATAGTACGGTACCATACCGTACTATTAATAATCAGGTAATTACAACGTAACCAATTATGCAGTCAGATACCCCAGGTCATATCTCTACATTTTATTCAGCTGACCTAATCATCACTCTGCATTTAGATTAATGATTACTAGGCATAAAGAGATAATCATTATCATGAGCCTATTTTCAATTGTTCACTTTGCCTCTATTAATTTCTAAATTTTTATTGTGGAATCATTTTTAAATAAATTTGTTAAATGATAACATGCAAAATATTCCACTACAACTAGATTCAAGTGGAATTCAAAGCTCGCTTAACAATACTGTCAGCAGTTTAATTGAGCAGATTACCCCTGAACTTCCTCACACCACTTTTGTTACTGATTTAGCTTTTATCATGATTATTGGTGCTGTCGTTACACTTGCATTTTTTAAAATAAAACAACCATTGATAATTGGCTATCTATTTGCAGGAATGCTGATTGGTCCGCTTTCTCCCTTTTGGTCATGGGTTTTACCTGAAGGCGGTCCTTCTACTGATGTTTTAGAAGGTGTAGGAATTTTATCTGATATTACGGCATTGAATCTTTTTGCTGAAATTGGTGTTATTCTACTTCTTTTTGTAATTGGTATTGAATTCCCATATTCAAAAATCAAAAGTATTGGTAGAGTTGCAATTGGAGTTGGAACTATAGGGCTATTTTCTACATTAGGTGTCATATTTTATACTGCTAGTGCACTTGGGATGGAATTTATGGATGCATTGTTTATTGCAGCAGCATTATCAATATCAAGTACTGCAATTATTGTCAAGATTTTAGAGGAGATGGGAAGAATTAAACAAGAATCATCTATCCTAGTTTTAGGTATTTTAATTGTTGAAGATGTAATTGCGGTCATTTTGATCTCTTCATTACAATCAATTGCTTTGGTTGGAACAGTATCTATAGAATCTATTATTGTAGTAGTGATGGTTGCAATTATTCTTATTGTGGGGACCTTTACTGTTGGAACCCGTGTTATCCCACCACTAATTGATAGAGTTGCAGCAGCTGAACATCGTGAAATTTTATTACTTAGCGTTCTTGGTGTGTGCTTTGGATATGCCTTATTGGCAAACATTGTAGGATTATCTGTTGCAATTGGGGCATTTCTAGCAGGAGTACTTGTTGCAGAATCAAAGTCATCTGAAGTAGCAAAACTTCTCTCAAGCCCAATAAAAGATATGTTCGTAGCAATATTTTTTATTTCTGTAGGTGCCCTGATGGATGTATCTCAACTTGAAAATTATATCTTTGTAGCCATTGCCCTGATTGCAGTAGCTACTGGCATGAAGTTTGGGGGAAATCTGATTGGAAATGTCATATTTAGACAAAGACGTGGTAAGGCGCTACGTTCTGCATTTACCCTAGCTGCACCAAGAGGCGAATTCTCAATTGTAATTATAAAAGCTGGAATAGATATAGGTGCAGTTAGTGCATTTTTGTTCCCATTGATAGGCATAATCTCTATAATTACTGCATTTCTTTCTCCCTTTTTGATAAAGGCAGGCGATAAGATAATCCCTTCAATAGAAGAGAAAGAAAATGTCTGAAGAATTAAAGCGACTGCTAAAGCAAGTCCATGAAGACATCACTACTTTTAATTTTGATGGAAAAGAGACTCCGTGTATTGTTATTGAAGAAAAAAAATATGACGAGATGCTATCAAAAATTGCCGGACAATCTTTATCGATTAATACTGATCTAAATATACTGCAAGATGGACTAGGAAATGTCTTTGTTGAAGTTATCTTGATATTTTCAAAAGGAAATATAGTTGAAAAGTTTCTAGTCAATGCAAAAACTGATCTTGCCTTTTTTGAATCTCTTGCAAAGACTACTATGATTGCTCTCTCTTCTCCAAAATCTCATTACGGAAAAGACAATGTGTTCATGATTCAGTTACCTCGTCCAGAAAAAGCTCAAGATGCCCTTGAAATAATTCAAAATGCATTAATGCCAAAAAATCAAAAATAAATGGTGCAGTTACCGGGATTTGAACCCGGGTCACGAACTTGGCAAGCTCGAATATTAACCAAACTGTACTATAACTGCAACACCCCTAGAGACTGAATTTGGATATTAAACTGTTTTTAACTATTTCAAAT
>Ga0224508_10000333_pt1 | contig 47423 bp, 40 predicted proteins | sample SF_Jan12_sed_USG_4_FD_170157 | JGI IMG/M metagenome (GOLD analysis project Ga0224508, IMG submission 170157) | Sediment microbial communities from San Francisco Bay, California, United States - SF_Jan12_sed_USGS_21 | ecosystem: Environmental > Aquatic > Marine > Sediment | place: USA... | reverse complement strand
GCTATACGATGGCCGAGGTTACCACCGCCGTGCGCTACGGCCTGCCGGTGGTGGCCGTGGTGCTGGATAACGGCGCCTGGGGAGCGGAGAAAGCCTATCAGCAGTCCTTTTTCGGTGGGCGGCTGCTGGGGGCCGAGATCGATACGCCGCCGCTCGACCGGTTCGCCGAGTTGTGCGGAGCCGCAGGATATGCGGTCAGCGAACCGGACGCACTTTGCCCGGCCCTGACTGACGCCGTCGCCGCCAAGGCCCCGGCGGTCATCCACGTGAAAATCGACCCAAAGGCGTTGAGCCCGCTCCGCAAGGATCTGTTCAAGCGGTAGGGTGGGGTTTCGCCTCACCCGCGTGATTGCGTCAGATGGTGGGTTGAAAACCCACCCTACCCCCCGACCAGCGACCTGAGCTGCGACGAGGCCACGGCCAGCTTCGAGACGCTAAGCGTGCCGCCCTGGCGCAATTCGCCGATAAGCCGGTCTGCGCGATCTGCCAGCTCCGCATTCTCGGCGCACCATTTCTCGATGCTCTTGGCACCGGGCTTGGCTCCCTTGATCGCCAGTGCCGCGGCGCCAATGCCCGATTGCTGGGCACGGATATCGCTCATGAGGCGGCCAAGAGCGATCCGCTCCCAATGGTCCGCGGGCGCGATCTGGCGCGCAGCCGAGCGCAGCCAATCGAGCCCGAACCGGGCGCCCGCGGCGAAGTAGTTCGCCGCCACATCGGCAACATCGCGGTCCATCCGGCTGGCAACATCGATCACATCGAATGTGCCGCCCAGCAGTTCGAGTCCCGCCACCTTCTCCGCCAGCGCCTTGGGCGCGCCCTTTTTCGTCAATTCCAGGGCGCGTTGGCCAAGCCGCTTTTTCGAAAAGGCGGTAATCGCGTCCCCGGCCCTGTCGGCAATCATTTGAACGCCAGGGCGATAGAGGCTGATCGCGTCGCCGATCGGCAGCTCTCCCCCGCCCTGCAGCAGGCGCAAGCTTTGCGCCGCGGCCATGTCCGACAGCGCCAGATGCATGTCGATCTGGCAATCCGCCGGCACCTTGTTATCGAGCGCGTTGATCTCGCCCCCGATCTCCGGCAGACCGAAGACCTCACGCGCGATCAAGAAGGCGCGCACGGTCTCGGGGATCGAGGCACCCGTCTCCTCGCGCAGCCGGTTGTAAAGCGAGGGGCCCACCTCGTTTACAAAGGCGTTGGCGGCAACGGTCGCGATGATTTCGCGGCGCAGCCGGTGCTTTTTCAGCACCGCCTTGTATTTCTCGCGCAGCGGCGTCGGCATGTAGTCGATCAGCAGGTGCTCCATATAGGCATCATCCGGCACCGCGGATTCGTCGAGCTCCTGGAAAATCGTGATCTTCGCGTAGGCGACCAGCACCGCGATCTCGGGCCGGGTCAAGCCGCGCCCCAGTTCACCACGCTCGGCGATCTCCTCCTCCGAGGGCAGCTGTTCCACCGCACGGTCTAGCCGGTCTTCGGCCTCGAGCGCGCGCATGAGGCGGGCATGTTCTTCCAGCATTCCGCGCGCGCGCGCCTCGGCGAGCGAGATCGCCAGCGTTTGGTGGTAGTTGGTCTTGAGCACCAGGTCGCTGACCTCGTCTGTCATCTTGGCCAGCAGGTTGTTGCGCTGCTTCTGGGTCATGTCGCCCGCGCCGACCACGGCGCCCAGCGCGATCTTGATGTTGACCTCGTGGTCCGAGCAATCGACGCCGGCCGAGTTGTCGACCGCGTCGGTGTTGATCTTGACCCCGCGCGCGGAGAGCTCGATCCGGCCCAACTGAGTGACGCCCAAATTGGCGCCTTCGCCGAGCACACGGGCACCGACCTGGGGCGCATCGACCCGGATATTGTCGTTGGCCCGGTCGTCCGCCTGGGCATGGGTCTCGTCCGACGACTTGATATACGTGCCGATGCCGCCAAACCACAACAAGTCCGATTTGGTCTTCAGCAGGGCATGGATCAGTTCGGCCGGCGTCACCTGATCGGCTTTCAGCCCGGTCATCTCCTGAATCTCGGGCGTCAGCTTCACCGACTTGGCCGAGCGCGGGAAGACCCCGCCACCCTTGGAAATCAGCTTCTTCTCGTAGTCCTGCCAACTCGAGCGCGGCAAATCGAACAAGCGTTGGCGCTCGGCGAATGTCTTCTTCGTGTCCGGGCTGGGATCGATGAAAATGTCCCGATGGTCGAAAGCGGCGATCAGCTTGATCTGATCCGAAAGCAGCATCCCGTTGCCGAACACGTCACCCGACATGTCGCCGCAACCGATCGCAGTGAAGGGCTCGGTCTGAGTGTCGTGGCCAAGCTCGCGGAAGTGGCGCTTGACCGCTTCCCAGCCACCCTTGGCGGTGATGCCCATCCCCTTGTGGTCATAGCCGTTCGAGCCCCCCGAAGCGAAGGCATCGTCGAGCCAGAAGCCGTAGTCGGCGGCGACCCCATTGGCGATGTCCGAGAATGTCGCGGTTCCCTTGTCGGCGGCCACGACCAGATAAGGATCGTCCGCATCTCGTCGGACGACCGCGTCGGGCGGGATCACCTTGGCACCGTCCAGATTGTCGGTGATGTCGAGAAGCCCCGATAGAAACGTCTTGTAGGCACGGATGCCCTCGGCCTGTACCTCCTCGCGGGTGCCGCCCACGGGCAGCTGCTTCGGCAGGAACCCGCCTTTCGAGCCCACCGGCACGATGACCGCGTTCTTGACCTGCTGGGCTTTCACCAGGCCCAGCACCTCGGTGCGATAGTCCTCCTTGCGGTCCGACCAGCGCAGACCCCCGCGCGCCACGGGTCCGCCGCGCAGATGCACCCCCTCAATCCAGGTCGAATAGACGAAGATCTCGCGCCATGGCCGGGGCAAAGGCAGGTCGTCGAGCTCGTCGCATTTGAACTTGAACGACACATAAGGCTTCTGCGATCCGTCGGCGGCGGGCTGATAGTAATTGGTTCTCAACGTTGCCTGGATCGCATTGCGGAAGCGGCGCAGGATGCGGTCCACGTCCAGGCTGGCGACGGCCTCGAGCGCCTCCTCGATTTGAGTGGCGACCTTTCCGGCAGCGTTGGCGCGCGCCTTGTCGCTCTCGCCGCTCGCGGGGTCAAAGAGCGAGTGGAAGAGCGCGACCAGCGACCGGGCGATTCCCGGATTGTCCGCCAGCGCGTCCTCCATGTATTCGACCGAATAAGGAATCCGCGCTTGGCGCAGGAACCGGCTATAGGCGCGCAGCAGCACGGTCTCGCGGGCGCTGAGGCCAGCCACCAGCACCAGCCGGTTCAACGGATCATCATCGGCCGCGCCGGACCAGACCGAGGCGAAAGCGTCCTCCAATTTCTCGCGCACGTCCGTCAGCTCGATATCCGAGCCGTTTTCGGATTCCATGTAAAAGTCGTGCAGCCAGATCGCGTCGGATTCGTTGCGCATGATCTCGAAGGGGTGCTCCTCGAGGATGCGGAAACCCATATTCTCCAGAACCGGCAGGCAGTCGGAGAGTGGCACAGGCGTGCCGAGCCGGAAGAGCTTGAACCTGATCGAGTTGTCCGGGTCCTCGAGGCGGCGGTAGAACTTGAGCCCCATCGGGCCTTCGTCCGTCAGCTCCTCCATCTTCTCGATGTCGTCGATCGCGGTGACGGCGTTGAAGGCACCCCGATAGGCCGGCGCGAAACCACGGTGGTAGTGGGCGTGCAGCCGGTTGCCCTCGTGCTCGCCCAAGCGCTCGATCAGCGCTTCCTGCAGGACGTCGGACCAGTCGCGCACCGCGTCGGTGATGCGGTTCTCAACCTCAGCCACGTCGAAATCCGGAATTCCGCCGCTAAGCGTCGCAATGACGAAATGCGTGCGCGCCAGGGCATCGTCGGCGAACGAGGTGGTCCAGGTGGCGACCCGGCCGCCGAAGGCGTCGGACAAGATATCACCCAGCTTGACCCGAAGCTCGGTGTTGTAGCGCTCGCGCGGGGCATAGACGAGGCATGACAGGAACCGGTTGAACCGGTCCGGACGCACGAAAAGGCGCGTGCGCGGCCGGGTCGCCAAATGCAGAACGCCAGTGGCGTTGCGGTAGAGCTGATCGTCGGAGGCTTGGAACAACTCATCGCGCGGATAGGTCTCGAGCACGTTGGTCAACGCCTTGCCGTCATGGCTATTGGGTGCAAACCCGGCGCGCTCGATTACCCGCGTCACCTTCTGGCGCAAAAGCGGGATGCTCCGCGGGCTGCGGTTATAGGCGGCTGCCGTGAAATGGCCGATGAAGACATGCTCGCCCGTGACCGCGCCCTTCTTGTCGTAGCATTTGACCCCGATCAGGTCGAAATGGACGGTCCTGTGGACAGTGGAACGCCGGTTTGCCTTGAGGATCAGCAGCGGCGAGCCCTCGGCCAGGAAAGCGTCCATCTCGGGCGACCAATCGGCGAAATTGCCGTCGACATCGCGCAGCACCGTGTAGTCCGGGTCGCGCATCAGGCCCAGCCCGCTGCCCCGGACGACGCTGGCCCCCTGCTTCGAGCGCGGGCTCATCTTGTATTCGCGGCAGCCGAGAAAGGTGAAGTGGTTCTGGGCCAGCCAGTCGAGGAATTCGCAGACCTCCCCAGTCTCGGCGGCGAGCCTCTTCGGGGCTTGGGCCTTCAGCGCCTCGGTCGCCTGGGTCAGGCGCTGCATCATCGCCTTCCAGTCCTCGACCGCGACCCGCACATCAGCGAGCACCTGGCGCATCTCGTTCTCGATCTGGGCCAGCGTCTGTTCGTCGCCGATCTGGTCGACCTGGGCCTGGATCACGGACTCGCTAACGCCGGACTTGTCGCCCGATTCGACCAATCCCTTACGTGCGCCCTTGGCGTCGCGTTTCACAGTGATGACCGGATGCAGCAGGGTGTGGATGCCAATCCCGCGATCTGTCAGGCACGAAGTCATCGAGTCGACCAGGAAGGGCATATCGTCGTTGACGACCTCGAGCACCGAGTGTTGCGATTCCCACCCATGCTCGGTCATGCGCGGGTTGTAGAGCCTGAGCTTCGCGGTGCCGGGCTTGCGGGTGGCACTGAACTTCCACAGCGCAAGCGCGGCGCCATATAGCTCCTCGGCCACGGTCTCGACCACTTGGTCGGGCGAGACATTGGCGAAGAACCGGTCCAGGGCGACGTCGAAGGCCTCGTTCTCGGCCTTGGCCAGCCGAGCGGCGGCGATCTTGCGGACCTGGGCGAGCTTTTCGGTGAGACGGTCCTGTTCGGCCTGGCGCATAATTCCCTCCCGCGCGATTCAAATGGGGCGCCCCGTCAGGCGGGCCGGGCGACCCGCTCGTGCGAAAGCTTCTGAGAGAAGCGCGCTCGGGTCAAATCTAATTCGAATCATTCTTTTCGACGCCACGGCGTGGCGACGCCCGGCGAGCGTTAAGCGACCCGCAAAGGATTGCGGGCCGCGCGCGCTATCTGCCTATTTCTGGTCCTCGCGCCGGAAGGCGCCTTGGGCGACCCGGTCCATGATCATGGCGCAGAAGAGGATCGCAAAGCCACCCAGCAGGCCAGGTCCCTTGGCGGCGTATTGCAGGGCTTCCAGGATTTCCTTGCCCAGGCCCCCGCCGCCGATCAGCGAAATGATCACCACCATCGACAGGCACATCAGGATCGTCTGGTTCACCCCGGTCATGATCGAAGGGAGCGCCAGCGGGATCTCGACATCGCGCAAGAGCTGCCAGCGCGAGGCGCCGAAGGCAACGGCGGCCTCCTTGATCGATTCAGGAACCCCTTTCATCCCCAGCGCCGTCAGGCGGATCACCGGCGGCATGCCAAAAATGATGGTCGCCAGGATGCCAGGCGGATTACCCGTGCCGAAAAAGGCGATGATCGGGATCAGATAGACGAAAGCCGGCAGGGTCTGCATCAAGTCGAGCACCGGCTCGGCGATCCGGTAGGCACGCTCGGACTTGCCGAACCAGATGCCCAGCGGGATGCCCATCACGACGCACAGGATCACCGCCGCGCCGACAAGCGCCACGGTCTCCATACTGACCTCCCAGTAACCCAGCAGCGCGATATAGGCGAGCGCGGCGGCGGTAAAGATCGCGACCCGGGGACCGGCGGCGCGCCACGCGACGACGCAAATCACCGCGATCACGACCGGCCATGGCGTGCCGATCAAAGCGACGGTCAAGGCGTCCAGCACCGAGCGGACGCCGAAGACAATACTGTCGAAAGCCCCTGCCCCGGCAACGGCGGCATTGTCGATCCGCGTCTCCATCCACTTCGACAGCGTCGTGTAGAGTGTCTCGTTCGGGTCGCTGAGGAATGCGCTGCTGACCGCCTTCTCTGGGAAGGCATTCAGGATTTCGAACGGACTCGCGACCGTGAACTTGTAAATTGTCAACGGCGCGATAAGCAGAACTAGTACAATGCCCAACACCATGTTGCGCTGCTTGACGCCGGATTCTGTGCGTGCGGGGTCGATGCGCCAGCGCGAATATTGCTTCTCGTAGGCTCCATTGGCGTAGAGGCCCTGGATCAGCTTGAAGACGATTAGAAGGCCAAGTCCCATCAGCATGATCGAGAAAGCCTCGGCACCGGCGGCCTCGGCAGTTGCCCGGCTCTTTTCCGCCGCGCGGGTCATATTGTCGGCCAGCTTCTCGAACCTGGCCGGGTCCTCGCCGGCCTGTCTCGCGGTCTCCGCTTTCTCGAGAAAGCCCTGCGCCCGCTGCTCCTGCCCCTCCGCGCGCTCGGTGAAGCTCGCGCCCGGATTACCCCAGGCCCCACGGCCGATCTGCACCCAGGCGATCATTTCGAGGATCAGGAACGCCCAGAACATGCCCCAAACGCCGCGCATCGCTGCCCAGATCGGACCAAGCAACGCCGCCGCGACATTGAACGTCTGGGGCAGCATGCTGGTGGATTCATGGATCTTGTGGAAGGCCTCCGAATAGTAGTCGCCGTTCTTCTCGGCGAATTCGTTAATCGAGGCATCCAGCGCTTCGCGGTCAACCTCGATGTCAGAGGCGGCGGTGACGGTAATATCGCTCATTCCTTGCCCCCCTGGATGCCGCGCAGCAGCACCGGCTTGGATACGACGCCCACGTCGACGCCTTTGTCGGTGATCACGACCGGCACATCGGTGCCGACCGAAAGGTCGATCAGCTGATCCAGATCGGCGCCCTCATCGGCGCGCGGTGCCCCGTTCAGGTCGCCCGAGAAGCTTTCCAGCGGCTCCATGATCGAATGGGCCTTGACCAGCTTCAGCTTCGAGATGCCCTGGACGAATTCGCGCACATAATCGTCGGCCGGGTTCATCACGATTTGCTCGGGCGTGCCGATCTGCACGATCACGCCGTCCTTCATGATCGCGATCCGGTGGCCGATGCGGATTGCCTCGTCCAGGTCGTGGGTGATGAAGAGCGTGGTTTTCTGGAGCTGCGCCACCAGCGCCTTGAACTGATCCTGGAGCTGCATGCGGATCAGCGGATCGAGCGCCGAGAACGGCTCGTCCATCAACAGGATCTCCGGGTCCGACGCCAGCGCCCGTGCGATGCCGACCCGCTGTTGCATGCCGCCTGAAAGCTCCTTCGGCAGCCGGTCCTCGTAGCCGACCAGGTCCACCAAGTCGAGCGCATGATCCGAGACCGCCCAGCGCTTCGATTTCGGGATGCCCCGGATCTCCAACGGGTAGGCGACATTGTCACGGACCGAGCGGTGCGGCATCAGCGCCATGTGCTGGAACACCATGCCGATCTGTTGGGCGCGGACCTGCCTCAACGCGGTCGTCGACATGGAGCCGACATCGCGGCCCAAAATCTCGATCGCGCCGGATGTTGGCTCGATCAGCCGGTTGACATGGCGCACCAGGGTCGACTTTCCCGAGCCCGAGAGGCCCATGATGCAGAAGATCTCGCCCCGGGCCACCTCGAAGGTCGCGTCTTGAACGCCGACCACGCAGGCGAATTCCTCCAGCACTTCCGGTTTTGTCAGGCCCTTGGCCTTGACCGCGGCCATGGCCTCGTCGGCCCGGTCGCCGAAGATTTTCCAGACATTCGAGAGTTTGACGACTACTTCGCTCGCAACGTCGCTCAAGGCGCCCCCCCATGAGTCGGTCAATTCAACCGGCCAATGTGAAAGCGGCCGCCGGTTGATCCGGCGGCCGCCCTGTCTTGGTTACTGGCTCAGCCATTCGAGGACCGTGTCCTCGTTCTCGGCAACCCAGTTCTTGGCGAACTCGGCCGGGTCCTGCTTCTCGACGACCAGCGCGTAAGTCATCTGCGAAACGGTGTCGGTGTCCAGCTTCACATTGGCCAGCAGGTTGGCGACGTCCGGATGGCTCTCTTCCAGCGCCTTGGCATAGTGCACGTGCAGATACGCCAGATCCCAGGCAACGCCAGCGTCCGACTTCTCGAGCCAGGCCGGATCGTCGGTCGGCTGGATCACGTTCCACTTGGCCGCGTCATAGGCGGGCTCTTCCAGAACAGCCAGCTCATGCAAGGCGAACATGTGATGCGGGGTGTAGCAGAAGAAGACATAGGGTTTCTTCTGTTCGACCGCCGCGTCCAGCGCCGCCAGCGCCAGGGTCTCGTCCATCTCGAGCAACTCGAGCGTCTGATCATAGCCATAGGACTTGGCGCGGATCTTTTCGATATTGGTCGAGGCCCAGCCCGAGGCGCCAATCCAGATCTCACCCTTGCCGTCGCCGTTCGAGTCGAAGAGCGCGGCCTTGTCCGGGTCGCTGAGATCTTCGATCTTGGTGACGCCCAGCTCGTCGGCGACGAATTTCGGCACGCACATGCCCTGGAAGGCGGGGATGCCGTTCGGATTCATCAGAACGGTGCCCTTTTCCTCGACATAGGTGTTGTGAAGGTTGGTCTGGTTCGGCATCCACACCTCGGGGTGCACCTGCATCGAACCCTTGTCCATGGCCTCGAAGACGATGGGGTTGGTGCCGTTCTGCAGTTCGACATCCAGGCCCAGATTATCTTCGATCACGACTTCGAGAACATGCGCCGTCACGCGCACCGACGGCCAATTCGGCACGCCGATTACGATTTCCTGCGCCATCGCCGGCGTGGCCGCCATCATTGCGACAGCAGCCGTCATCATCAGTTTTTTCATGTGTTTCATCTCCCTGTTTACGTTTGTTGAAGTTTGAGCTTCATTGTCGCGCAACTTTCTTGCGGCGTTGTCCGGACCTTTGCACGAATTTATCGCACTTGACCATGCCAAATTCGGGCATTCATTGGGGCCAGTCGCCCGGGCCCGCCTGCACGTCTCTGGCGTTGTCCAAATGATTGGAAAAGACATCGGCGATGATCTCGGCGATCAGAGCGCAATCCTCCGGGCTGAAGGTGAGCGGAATCCGCATGTCCAGGAGCGTCGCCAAGATGCGGTCGGTTCGCGGTAGCGCCTGAACGGGCGCATAGCGCCAACTGACATGGCGCGAGGTGTAGCCGTGCGGCTCGTCCGGACCGAACCATTTCAACTCGACCCCCCGCGCGGCGCAATCGGCGATGGCGGCGCGGAGCTGATCTGGTCCGAGCGTCGGCGCCCGGAACTGGATCGAGCTGCCTACATGGGTCTCGGCATTCGGGATCTGGCGCAACGCCAATCCTGGAACCGGAGCGAGGACCCCCTCGATGACGCGGTAGCGCGCATTCCAGCGCTCGACCTGCTCGGACAAAGTCTTCAATTGCGGGCGCAGGATCGCGGCACGCAGGTTATCGATCCGGCTCGAACAGTTCGGCATGTCGAGCCGAGCATCGGCGAAGGTGTTCGCTCCAGGTGCCGCCAAGTGGCGCTCGTAGAGCATGTAACTGCCGGACCGGATCACAGCCCGCGCCATGACCTGGTCGTCGTCCGTGGTCAGGAAACCGCCCTCGCCCGAATTCACATGCTTGTAGGTCTGGGTCGAGAAACAGGCGGCCAGCCCGAAGCTTCCCGAGGGCCGGCCCTTCCAGGCGGCGCCCATGGTGTGGGCGCAATCCTCGATCATGGATACCCCGAGGTTATCGCAAATCGTGGCGAGGGCCTCCATGTCGGCCAAATGCCCGCGCATATGGCTGACCAAAAGAGTATGCGCGCCGCTGGCCCGGGCCTTGGCGGCCAGATCGTCGAGGTCGATGGTCAGGTTCTCGGTCGATTCGACCAGAATCGGCTCGCCGCCGACAGCATGTATCGCGCCGGGAACCGGAGACAGGGTGAAGCCGTTCGTCAGAACCTTGTCACCCCGGTCCACCCCGCAAGCATGCAGCGCGATCTGCATCGCCGTGCCACCGGATGTGGTTGCCAAGCAGTAGCGCGCGCCGATCATGGCGGCGAATTCCCGCTCCAGAAGGGCGGCCTCTCCGGCCTCGCCCGCCGCCAGGTTGTAGCGGTGGAGCCGCCCCGAGCGCATCACCGCGACGGCGGCCTCGATCGCCTCGTCGGGGATCGGCTCCTGCTGCGTGAATGCGCCAGTGAAGACCTTGTCCATGATCGCTCTCAGCGTTGCCGTTCGGCCATCCCGGCCACACTTTCGGCGGTCTGCTCGTAGAGCACCTTGCGCTCCTCGTCGGTCGGCGGACCCGAGCGGCGGAGCTCCTTGCCCAGATCGACCGCGCGTTGCACCGCGGGGCGCACTTTGATCCGATTGCGCCAGGCGGCGACATTCGGGAACTTCGTCAGGTCGGCGCCCAGCGGCTTGGCGATCAGCACCCATGGCCAGGCGATCATGTCGGCGATCGAGTAGTCGCCCAGGATGTAGTCACGATCGTCCATCCGCCGCTCCAGCACGCCAAGACACCGGTCGTATTCACGTGCGTAGCGCGCGCGGCCATAGTCCCCGGCGCCCTCGGGTGCGTAATTGACGAAATGACTGAGCTGGCCTGCCATGGGCCCCTGATTACCAACCTGCCAAAAAAGCCATTCCATCGCTTCCTTGCGGCTGAGCAGATCGGCGGGCAGGAAGCGCCCGGCCTTTTCGGCCAGATACCACATGATCGCGCCCGACTCGAAAACCGGGACCGGAGCGCCCTCGACATCGTTGTCGACGATCGCCGGCATCCGGTTGTTCGGGCTGATGGCCATGAACTCGGGCTTGAACTGATCGCCCTTGCCGATGGCCACTGGGATCATGTTGTAGGGCAGGCCCAATTCCTCGAGCAGGATGGCGACCTTCCAGCCATTGGGTGTCGGCCAAAAATAGAAGTCGATCATGTGCTCCCCCCCGCCGGTTCGGCCGCGGCGCCAGAAGCGATCAGGGCATCGACCTCGGTCTCGCCAAAGCCCGCTTCTGCCAGGACCACGCGGGTTTCCTCGCCCAGATGCTGGCCGCCGTGACGGTGCTCGGTCGCGGTCTCCGAGAACCGGGCAGGCGGGCGCGCCTGACGCAAGCGGCCAGCCTGGGGATGCTCGGTCACGGTGACAATTCCATTCTCAACCACCTGAGGATGGGTAATCATCTCGCGCCGGGACAGGACCGGCGCGCAGGGCACGTCGTGGGCCTCGAGCCGTTCGATCCACTCGGCGCTGGTGCGGGTGCGCAGGGCGTCTTGGGTCAGTTCCAGCCGCGCTGGCTTGTTCACCTCCAGCCCCTCGGAGGTCACAAAGCGCGGATCCTCAACCCACTCCGGCCGCTCGCAGGCCTCGGCCAGCTTAACCCAGTCGGCGCGCCGGAAAGCGGCGACCGAGATATGGCCATCCTTGGTTTCGTAGATCAGGTCGATGAAACTCTGCGCGGTCTCGGCCTCCGCCTCGTCGCCGACGAATGTGTGCCCGCCCATATCCGAGCTCCAAAGAAAGGCGATCACCGCGTCCAGCATCGAAAGCTGGATGTGTTGACCAACGCCGGTGCGCTCGCGCGCGAACAGCGCAGCCGAGATCGCCTGGGCGATTGTGAAGCCGGTCAGCTTGTCCGGCAGGATGGTGCGGATGAGCGACGGGCGCCGCTGGTCCGAGCCCGCCTGCACGGTGGTCAGGCCCGAGAGCGATTGGATCAGCGGATCGAAGACGGGCTTCGCGGAAAACGGCCCGGTTTCGCCGAACCCGGTGATCGAGGCATAGACGATGTCGCGCTTCAGCGCGCGGGCGGCATCGTATCCGACGCCCAGCCGGTCGACCACGCCGGGGCGGAAATTCTGCATCACCACATCCGCGCCCGCGATCAGCCGCTTCAGGGCCGCGATCCCATCCGAATGCTTGAGATTAAGCACGATCGAGCGCTTGTTGCGGTTGTTGTTGAGGAACGAAGCGGAGAAGCCACCGCGCCGCGTCGCCACTTGCCGGGTGTTGTCACCGCCATTGGGCGGCTCGACCTTGATCACGTCGGCGCCCTGGTCGGCCAGGATCATCGCGCCCAAAGGGCCCGAGACCATTTGGGTTAGGTCGATGACCCGGATTCCGTGCAGCGGCCCGGGCATCTAGCCCTGCCCGCTCGACGTCATCGCCAATTGAGCGCGGGCCGCCGAAAGCTCTTGCGTCGTGCGCTCGAGCCGGCCACCGAGGATCCTTACCATCTGCAACAGGATATCAGGAAACTCGCGCATCAGGTTCAGCACGTGGCTGCGATCGAGGCGCAGGACCTCGATCTCGGTGCGCGCGGCGATCGCACTCGAGCGCGTCTGGTCGCAGATGACCGCGAGCTCGCCAAAGATCTCGCCCTGCCCCAGCGTCGCCACTGATTGTTCGGCTCCATCGGAACGGACCAGCACCTCGACTTCGCCTGCCAGCACGATGAAAGCGGCATCTCCGTCGTCACCCTGCTCGAACAGGCGCTCTCCGGCCCGGTAGGTCAGCGATTCTCCCATCATCGCGACGACGCGCAACTGCTTAGGGTCGATATTGCGAAAGAGGGGCATGTCCAGGAGCACCTGCACGGATTGATTCAAACTCATTGCGATGTCCTCCGCTGTTCTTGTTGCGTCGCGTCCGTTTCCCTTTCCGGTCGTTCAGCGCGTGCGGTTCCGTCATTTCCGATCGTGACCTCAAGATCGGCGCTGCCTGCATAGCCGTCCGCCGCGGCAAAGATCAGGCAAGTCTCGGGCAATTCGGCGCGGATGACCTCGCGCAGGGCGGCATCCCCTGGATCGGTGCCGCCCGCCAATCCGTCGAGGATCAGGAAGCGCGGCTGCTTCAGCATGGCCCGCACCAGGGCGGTTCGCCGCCGCGCCGCCGCCGATAGGTTCGAGCCCCCACTGCCCGCGGGCGCGGCGAGACCCAGGCGGATCAGATCCTCGCGCAAACCGGCCGCGCGGATCGCCTCGACGATATGCTCGGACAGGATTTTCCAAGCGGACCGTCGGTCAAAGCGGCGCTTGGCGTTGACAATGTTCTCCGCGATCGAGCGGCCCGGGCTGAACCGGTCGTCATCGAAAGAGACGAACTGCTCGCGGTCTTCGAGCATCTCGCGTGCTTTGCCCTGGCACGCGACCAAGCGATCGATCCGGTCTTGGTCGAGCACATCCAGTCGGTCGCGGGTTTGAACGAAACCAAAGGCGAGCGTCAGCAGCGTCTCGCGATTTTCTTTCGGCAGGGAATCGACCGGCTGGCCAAGGCTCGCCTGGATGATCTCGGCGGCGGCCAGGATCACCGGTTTCGGATAGGCCGCGAAGCTGTCGAGCACCGACGAGTTCTCCTCGACTGCCTCGACCAGGGTCGCGAATTCCCGAGCGATGTCGTGGCCGATCTTCTCGAGCTCGGCCCAAGCGCCAGATCGCTCCAGGACATCGACTACGTAGCTGATTCCCAGATACCCGCGCACGTCGTCGACTGGTTGCTGCGGCAAGCCGAAAAGGACATTGGCGAAAAGCGAACCATTGGTGTTGAACTTGCCGGGCACCCACGGCTCGGCGATGTCACTCAACTGCTCGCCGACGAAGCTCGCCCGCAATTCGGTGCGCGCAGCCAGGATAGGTCCAGTCCAGCGCTCGGCATCGGCTGGATCGATCCGGCTGTCCAACGCGCTGGAGACCAGATCGTCGGCGAGGCCAACCTTGTCGACCAGATCGAGCAGCCGCGCGTCGAGCGCCTGGGCGTCCGTTGCGCCGGCCGCCTGGTAGTCGATCCAATCGCCAGCCGGATCGGCGGTTATGTTGCCCGTGCGTTGGGCCTCGCGCAGCAAGGTCAACGCCTCGGCGGTCGAGTGGTCCGCCAGGTCTGGCGCCCGGCGCAAAAGCCCGTAAACCAGGTTTTCGCGGATCGAACGCGAGATCATTCCCGGCTCGGAACCCACATAAGCGACGGTCGCGCCAATTTCGGGCATGGTGGCATCGGTCAAGACCGTGTCCCCGATGGCGATCCGGCCGGATTCGGGTTCGCGCAGGCCGGCCATCATCCGCAACAGAGCCTCGCGGGCACCGTTCTCGCCGCCGATCACTGCGATCGTCTGTCCGGCCGCGCCTTCGATCCGATTGGCGACCAATCCGCCCGTGCCCGGACCGCCCTCGACCCCTTCGACGCGCAGATCGCCCGCCAAAGCCTCGGCCCGCGCACCAAAAATCCGCTCGGGCGCATGAACGTCCTCGCCGATGAAGCTCTCGACCACGAACTCGTAGCGGCTGTTGAAGTCGGTCCAGCGCTGCACATAGGTCAACAGCGCCTTCCAGGGCCCGGCCAGGTCCTTGTAGGCCGCCAGCACCGCCACCAACGAACCGAAATCCAGATCGCCGACGATCACCAGATACCCCCCGATCGAATAGAAGAAGAACGGGGTTAGCTGGTTCATGAAGTTGTTGATGAACTTGATCGTGAACTTGCGCCTGAAGAGATCCATCCGGATCAGCGTGTTGTTGTGCAGCCGCCCGGAAATCTGCGCCATGTGCCAACGCGCGGTGTCGTTGGTATGGATATCGGCGACATTCGCCACGCTCTCGGAAATCGTGTCGGCCAATTGCCGGGTGTTGGCTGCGCGGGCCTTGTTGAGGATAATGACCTTGGCCTGCAGCTTCGGGATCAAGAAGGCCTGGATCGGGTAGAGCGAGATCGCCGCCAGGCCCAGCCAGACATCCTGGACGAAGATGAAAGTGACATAGACGGCCAGAAGCCCGCCCTGGAAGGCAGGTGTCGCGATCACCTCGCCGATGAAGCCGCCCAGGGGCTCGATCTCGCCCAGCATCGACTGGATGACCTCACCGGGCTTGGTGGTGCGGAACCGCCCAATACGGAAGCGCATGACCTGCTCGAACAGCATGAAGCGCAGGCGCCGCAGCATCCGCTCGCCGCACATGCCGATCGAGACGTTGAGCAGCCATTTGATACCATTGATCGCGACGACCAGGACCAGGAAGACGCCGCAGAGGATCAGGAGATAGGGGATCTGCTGAAACTCGAAACCAAGGATCTGGCGCGGGAAGTCGGTCCCGCTGATCGCGTCATTGATGATAATCTTGGGGATCTCGAGCGAGATATAGACCAGGGGGAACGAGGCGACGGTCAGCGCCAGAATGACGACCTGCTCGCGTTTCGAGTGGCGCCAGACAAAACTGAAAAAGCGCGTGTCCATGAACCCGGTCTATCCCCCAAAAGCGGCCCCGAAGCGCGGCGGCGATGTTCCAGCATGGGGCGCGGGCTTGCAAGGGGGACCTATTTCATCGTGTCTCGCGATGCAAACTGCCGGAAATCAGCGGCGCTCGGATCGTTCTTTCTATCGACCCGCAGACGCAACTGGGAATCCCGAAGCGAAGAGGGGTGGCGATGTAACTGCTGCCCATATGACCAAGGCAAAGTGATCTTATGCGGTGGTCCTGGCGCGGCGGAGGGGTATACCCGCCCCTTGCGCGAAAAGTAGAGTCACAGATTTTTCCTCAGCCCAATATTGAAACGGTACTCGCGGTAGGAGAACGCATCGATCGAGCTCTTGCGTCTGGAATACCCGAAGCTCACGAAAGGCGTGAAATTGTCCAATATAAACAGATCGAGTTTTGTGAGTTCCAGGTCGAAACCATACTCCCGCTCTTTCCGGGTTTCGAGGATAAGTGGCAGGTTCGCGTCATAATTCTGATCCAGAAGGAACACCCGCCCGGTGCCGTCGAAACCGGCACCCAGATCCGTGGTGCCAAATAGCTCGGCACCAAGGGTGAGGTAGCTCTCGTGCCGAGCCTCCGCATCGAAATCCTCGCCGAAGATCGCCACACCGACGATCGACCGGCCGGCGAGCGATTTCGCAAGACCGGCACGGAGGCGCACGGCCCGACCATCTCGATTGTCGGTCGTTTTATCGTCGATGAAGCCTGCTCCACCCGACGAGAATAGCGATACGCCAGTCACGCTCCGCCACTCGGTTGAGCCCTCAAACTCAAAACGATTCTGGAAGCGCTCACCTGCAAACTCGCGAGTCGACACCACGACCTTTCCCGAGGCGGTGGTCCGCCGCCACGCTCCACGCAGGCCGAGGCCAACGCCGAACCGGTAATCGTCGGCACCGGACCCATCCCCCTCAAAAATGTCGAAGAACCCCTCCGCCAACCCGGTCACCACGACAGACTCGTCACTGAGGGCCGGCAAATGATGCCGATATTCGGCGCTTCCGTTGATCCTGACGCCATACGCGCCGTCGTTGCTTCGGTCAAATTTGAAGGGTAGCGGCGTTCCCAGGACATCAACAATCACGGTATCGGTGTCGTATTTACGCGTTGCTTGTGGCGATACAGAAAAACCAACCGACAAATCCCAGTCGAACCCGCGCCGGGCATCGATCGCTTGCAGAAATCTAATGATGTTGGATTTCACGCTCTCCGGGACATCGCCTGACAGCACGGCAAAAAACTCGCGGCGCGAAAGTTCCCATTCTCTCGCTTGAAAATATGCCCGTGCCAGTTCGAGGCGCACTCGCGGCAGATTGGGATGTTCCGCCAAAATTGAGCGAAAGATTTTGACAGCAGCCGCGGGCTCACCAGATGAAAGCACCCGCAAGCCGCGCTGGAAAGCTTCTTCAATGGCCTGCGGTGAGCTGAAAGTTTCGGCTCTCGTCTCAGCGCCGATTGGGGCGTTCAGGGCAATCGCAAAGACCAGCGCAAACCGTATCAGAAAACGCACCGCCTCACTGCGCCGCACCAACTGCTCCGAGGTAGCGGCCAGCAGCGCCGGTCATCTCGAAGACCCCACCAAGCTCCTCGGCGTTCGGTCCATAGAGAATTCCATCCAAGTTACCAGCCAGGTTAGTTGCGGAGATTGCCGCCGCGATGTCCCCATCAGCCAAAACAGTACCGTCTCCAGTAAAGTCGAGCGAGCCCATCGCGGACGAAACGCCCGTCGATATATCAATCACGTCCGTTCCAACAGTAGAAAGCGCGATGGTCTGTGCGCCGAAATCGATATCGGCATCAAAATCGGCAAAGGTAAGGAAGGCGTTCCCATCGGGGTCTAAGTAAAACCCGTTGGACATCCCTCTATAGGACGCCATGCCGGCTGCCGGCACGCCGCCGAAAGACGAATTCGCTATTGACGCGCCGGCGGTGAAAACACCCGCCTGACCCGAGTTGGCGTTTAGGCCAGTAGCCCAGACCCCGAAGGACTGATATTCGAAGCCGGCGGCGATCGGATCGGCAACAATCGCAGCCGGACTACCGCTGGCAGTTTCCGCAATAATAAAGTCGCTGGCAATCGGATCTAGCGTATCGCCATCGGCGAACGTGGCTCCTTGCGCGGTGTCAAATCTGAGTCTCGTCGGTGTGCCAAAACCAGGGCCGGGTGGGAATTCCAGGGAAGCTTTGGAAACCGAACCACCCGCGTCGACCGATAATGAAACCGATCCGACAGTCGCTTCACTCGCCTCAGCGGTGACCTCACCGCTTGCCTGATCGATCTCATACCTGGTGTTGAGGCCGAAACCGGGCATTTGGACGTTTTGATTCGGTTGTAGGTTTGAGAATGCCGAGAACAGTCGCAGGCCACCGCCACCCCCGCCACAACCCGACAAGGCGAAAGACGCTGCGAGAACACAGATGACTCCGGAGAGTTTCATAATCGAATCTCCTTTTTCGTTCTCTCACTCCTCCAAATTTCGACGCTGACTATCGCAGCGCGCAGGGCATTTCGTATTGCGTTACGTCAATCTACGGGAATGGCTTGGGCAAGCCACACGGTCACCGAAAATCTTTAAAACATTTATTTTTCAATATGTTTTGTTTGAAAATTTAAGTGATAAATGACTGCTCGCGCGACATAAGGACCCAAGCCCTTCGTGATGTCTGGTCCCACAGCGACGAGCGTTCCTGCCTTGCGAAGCGCGGGAGGGCGCTTGGTCTAACCCACCAACAAATGCAGCGCGATGCTTCGCCTGTGTGGTCGGTCGCGGTGCTCCCACAGATAAATGCCCTGCCAGGTGCCCAAAGCCATCCGGCCCGCCTGGACCGGGATCGAGAGATGCACGCCCGACAGCACTGTGCGGATATGCGCCGCCATGTCGTCCGGCCCCTCCAGGTGATGGCGGTAACGTTCGGCACCGCCATGGGGAGCCAGCGCCGCGATGGCGTCCTGCAAATCCAGCCGCACGTCCGGGTCCGCGTTTTCCTGAATTGTAAGCGAGGCCGAGGTGTGCTGGCAGAGCAGCGTCAGCAATCCATCTTCGGCGTCTTGGGCGCCGAGCCAATCGGCGACCGCCCCCGTGATCATGTGCAGCCCCGGACCAGGGGTGGCGATCTCAAGCGTGTCCGTGATCTGGCGCAGGATCAGCTCCCGACCCCCGGGATTTCCCGCATATAGACCCCGTTGATCCTCCAAACACCCTCGATTTGCTGCATCTCGTAATAGGCCTCGAACGACCGCCCCACGCCATCCTGGAAGAGGACCGGCTGCACCAGACCCCAATCGGTCTCCTGTAATTCGCGCATCTCAAAACTCGATGGGCGCCAGATCATCGGATAGCCCTCGCGGACCATGCGGCCGAAGATCTCGGGTGTTTGGAATTTGGACTGGATCATCGGCGAGGCATGGGCAAAGGCGGCGTTCAGGTCGTTGTCTCCGAAGGCATCAAGCTGCGAGACGATAACGCCCTGGATCGTATCCGCTGGCTCCTCGGCCTGGACCGGCAAAACAGTGAGCAGAGCGGCGAAGGTGGCGATCAGTATGTGGCGCATGGGCGTCTCCCATATTGTCAGCACCGATGGTGATGCAGGACGCGCGCGGGTCAAGGGTTCACATGTGATCGCGCGGGACGGCGAAGGACCAGGTTTTCTCGAATGCCTGCGCCCCGCCCTCGCGCGCCGTCAAGCTGGCCTCGGCCCGGTATTCGGTCGCAGCGCAGGTGAAGTGGATCTCGGCCCGCGTGGCGGTATGCCAATCCCCGCGATCCCGTTCAGCCTCGAAGACCAGGTGGCCGGTGGCGCCCGCGGGATCGGCAGGGTCGATCTCCCAAACCTCGTCACGGGTCTCGCGCTTGCGCATTCCGTGGACCGGGTTCTCAGACCAGCCCTCGTCCTGCGAGACCACATAGCGCACGCGCCCGGTCTGGCGGTCATGCTCCACATGGCGGCGGGAATGGCCGGGGGTCAGGATGGGATAGTCCGGCAGGGGCGATGGGTCGGCCGGCGCGGGCGGCGGTGCCACCGTCGCGCCGGTCAAGACCGGCAGCACAAGCTCAGCCTCCGGCCCAGCGCGCAGCGTCGCGGTCACCGGCGCCGGGCTCGGCAGGATCAGCGGCCAGTAGGCGGTCGAGAGTGCCAGCCGGAGCCGGTGGCCGGGCGCGAGCCGATAGCCGGTCTCGTCGAGGGCCAGGGTCACATTCATGAAATCGCCCGGCACCGCCGCCTGCGGCGCAGTGTGGCCGCCCCGATGACAGAGGTTCAGCACCCCGCGCGCGATCAGGTTTGCCGCGCCGTCGGGGTGCACGTCGACCAGACGGGCGATCAGGTTGCCTTGAGGCTGGTCGATGGCGACCGGCGCCCGCAGAACCGGCCGGCCGAGCAAATCCAGCGGCGCATCCAGCGGCTCGGTCTCCCAGCAGACCGACAGGGCATCATCCTCGGCCTGGTCGCCAGGCAGGTCGGCATCCGGCGCTAGGGTGAAATACTCGCCCGAACAGGTGCCGCAATGCTGCGGCGTGGCGATCGTGCACCCGCCTTGAGAAGCTCCGCCCAGCCGGCCGTCCGACCCGAGGGTCAATGTCTGCCCGCTGACCTGGGCACAAGGCCAATCGACGCCGGCCCAACGTCCGGGCTCGTCCGCCCGCCATCCGCCTGGGCGGGGCGCTTCGCTTAGGTAGGCGCGGTAATCGGGCCATTCGTCCACACCAGTTTCCTCGCCCGCCAGCCAACGCTGCCACCAGGCGATCGCGAGCCCCGTGAAGTCCGCGCGCGGACGGGGCCAGGCGAAATGTGGATACTTGTGGATCCAGGGTCCGGTCGTCGCCTTGACCGGCGCTTGCAAGTTCGCGGCGATGGTCGCAGGCGTGTTGCGGTAACCGTCCGCCCAGCCGGCGATCACCCAGACCGGGCATTGGATCGCGTCCCAATCCTCGCAGATCGAGCCATGCGCCCAATACTCGTTCCGCCGCTGATGCGTGAGCCAGCTTTCGAGCAGGAAGGGAAGCGACTCTAGCCGCGCCAGCCAGGTCTCGCGCCATGAATTGCCCAGCACATCCGGGTCCGGCGAGCGCGAGGCGTAACTCAGCATCGTGCCGGCCCAATAGACATTGGCCGACATCAGGCAGCCGCCCTTGTAGTGGATGTCGTCCGTGTAGCGGTCGGCGGTGGACGCAATCGAGATCACCGCCTTCAGGGCGGGCGGGCGAAGGGCCGCCACCTGCAGCGAATTGAACCCGCCCCAGGAGATGCCCATCATGCCGACCGCGCCGTTCGACCAGGGCTGCGCCGCGATCCAGGCGATCACCTCGCAGGCATCGGCCAGTTCCCGTGGCGAATATTCGTCGTCGAAAACCCCCTCCGAATCGCCATGCCCCCGGCTGTCGACCCGCACGCCCGCGATCCCCGCCTCGGCGAAGGCGGGATAGGTGCTCTCATCGCGCTGCGAGGTGCCGTCGCGGCGCCGATATGGCAGATATTCCAGAACCGCCGGGAAAGGCCCATCGCGCTCGGGCATCCAAATGCGTCCGGCCAGGCGGGTGCCGTCTGCCAATGTGACCCAGACCGTTTCCTCGACGCTGAAGCCCATCTTGCCTTCCGCCCGATTGCCGCGAATACTGATGCAACCTGCCCTAGGACACGCGCCCATGTCGACCGAGATCACCGACCCCGAGGTCCTCGCATTCATCGCTCGGACCGAGAACCGCTATCCTCCCGACGCGATCGACAAAACCATCGCCGATCAGCGCCGGGTCTACAATGCGCTCTGCGACGATTTCCGCCAGCCAAGGCCCGAGGGGACGACGGTGACCCACGAGGTCGCGGGCACGGTCCCACAACGCCGGTATGTGCCCCGCGGTGCCGGGCCGGTGACGGTCGTCTATTATCATGGCGGCGGCTTCGTGGTTGGCGGGCTCGAGAGCCATGACGACACCTGCGCCGAGATCGCGGCCGGCGCCTCCTGCACGGTCGTCTCGGTCGACTACCGGCTCTGTCCTGAGCATGTGCATCCAGCGGCGTATGAGGACGCTTTGGCCGCGGCCCGCGCTGCGCTTGAGGCAGGGCCGGTGATCCTCGTTGGTGACAGCGCCGGGGGCAATCTGGCGGCGGCGGTCGCGCAGACCCTGCGCGGAGCAGACATCCGCGGCCAGGTGCTGATCTATCCGGGCCTGGGCGGCGACACGATCGGGCTGGAATCCTATGTGGAATGCGCCGAGGCGCCGCTGCTGACGACCCGCGACGTCCACTTCTACCGCGAGGTCCGGGCGGGCGGGCCGCCACCCAGGGACGACCCAACTTTCTTTCCCCTCGTGGCGCAAGATTTTACCGGCCTCGCCCCCTGTTTCGTCTCGGTGGCGGATGCGGACCCGCTCCGCGACGACGGCGTGGAATATGTCCGCCTGTTGATAGGTGCCGGCGTCACCGCCTATTGCGCGGTCGAGCCGCAACTGCCGCACGGGTTCCTGCGGGCGCGGCATATGTCGCACCGGGCCGCCGATGCATTTGGCCGAATTATCGATGCGGTGAAGGAGTTTGCCGCCAGTTCCTAATCTTGCGGCTTGTCCGGGTCCTCACGCCCGACGCCCCGGAAGATCGAGCGGAAGGGCAGCGCCCAAAGGAATCCCAGCGCCACATAGACCGCCACCTCGATCAGGATGTGCGGCCGGTCGATCCAGCCAACCACCGTGACCGCGACCACGACATAGATCGGCAAGCCGACGAGCAGCAGCAGAAGCGACAGGATGCGGCGGGTGCGGTAGGTCATCGTCAGTCCCGGAACGGATCGGTAACCAGGATCGTGTCGTCCCGCTCCGGACTGGTCGAGAGCAGCGCAACCGGGGTCCCGATCAACTCCTCAACCCGCTTGACGTATTTGATCGCCTCGGCCGGCAGGTCCAGCCAGCGCCGGGCCCCGAAGGTGGAATCGCTCCAACCCGGCATGGTCTCGTAGACGGGCTCGATCCGCGCCTGCTGGGCGGCGGCGGTCGGCAGATAGTCGATCTTCTCGCCGTCCAGCCGGTAGCCGGTGCAAATTTTCAGTTCCTCCATCCCGTCCAGCACGTCGAGCTTGGTCAGCGCGATACCAGAGACCCCGCCCACCTGGCAGGTCTGGCGCACCAGGGCGGCGTCGAACCAGCCGCAGCGGCGCTTGCGCCCGGTGACCGTCCCGAACTCGCGCCCTCGCTCGCCCAACCGTTGGCCGGTCTCGTCCTCGAGTTCGGTTGGGAACGGCCCCTCGCCGACCCGGGTCGTGTAGGCCTTGACGATGCCTAGCACGAAATCGACCGCGTCTGGTCCCATGCCGGTTCCCGTCGCCGCCATGCCAGCCATCGTGTTCGAGGAGGTTACGAATGGATAGGTCCCGAAATCCACATCCAGAAGCGCCCCCTGCGCCCCTTCGAACAGGATACGCTTGCCGTCGGCCCGGGCCTGGCCCAGCATCCGCCAGACCGGCGCCGCGAAGGGCAGGATCTTGGGTGCGATCTCGGCCAATTGCGCCTTGAGTTCAGCCCGTTTCACCGGCTCCGCCCCGAGGCCCTGACGTAGCGCATCATGATGCGCCAAAAGCCGGTCAAGTCGTGCTTCGACGGTCGCCTCGTCGGCCAGATCAGCCACCCGGATCGCCCGGCGCCCCACCTTGTCCTCGTAGGCCGGGCCGATTCCGCGCCCGGTCGTGCCGATTTTGGACGCGCCCGCGGCCTCCTCGCGCATCCGGTCGAGATCGGTATGGACCGAGAGGATCAACGGTGTGTTCTCGGCCAGTTTCAGGTTTTCGGGGCTCACCTCGACCCCCTGCCCGGCCAGTTTCGCGATCTCGTCCACCAGCGCCCAGGGGTCCAGCACCACGCCATTGCCGATGACGCTAAGCTTGCCGGGTCTGACGATCCCCGAGGGCAGCAGCGACAGCTTGAACACCTCGCTATTGATGACGAGGGTGTGGCCCGCATTGTGGCCACCCTGGAAGCGCGCGATCACATCGGCGCGCTCGCTCAGCCAGTCGACGATCTTGCCCTTGCCCTCGTCGCCCCACTGGGCGCCGACAACCACCACATTCGCCATGGCACGGTCTCCCGAATTGACGGGGTCTTATAGGGAATGGGACCGGGCCGGGGAAGCGGTCATTTGTCCTTGTCCCGCCATTTCCCAAAGCGCCATCAAGGCGGTATCATCCCGCGCGGACAAGGGAGGTCGGCCATGGCGTTCAACTTCATTCTGATGCTGACATCCCAGGACCGCACCATCCCGGATGCGCGGACCCGACTCGACGAGGCCCTCGAGGGCGGCGCGCGCCATATCGGCTTCAAGAATGTTGGCCTGCCGTTCGCCGATCTGAAAGCGCTGGCCGATACGATCCGCCAGGCCGGCGGCCGGTCCTACCTCGAAGTCGTCAGCCTCGACGAGAAGAGCGAGCTCGCCTCGGCCCGGGCTGCGGTCGATCTCGACGTGGATTGCTTGCTGGGCGGCACGCGGGCGCAGCTCGTGACCGAGATCACCCGGGATCACCCGGTCCGTTATCATCCATTCGCCGGACGGATCGTCGGCCACCCCAGCGTCCTCGATGGGACCGAGGCCGAGATCGTCGAGAGCGCCCGCCGCCTGACCGATCTCGAGCATGTGCATGGGCTCGACCTTCTCGCCTACCGCTATCAGGGCGATGTGGAGAGCCTGATGCGAGCGGTCTGTGCCGCGGTGGCGAAACCGGTCGTCATGGCCGGGAGCATCGACCGGGAAGAACGGGTGATCGCCGCCGCTAAAGCCGGGGCGGCGGGCTTCACCGTGGGCACAGCAGCCCTTGATGGCGCCTTCCCCGCCGAGGGCGAGGGCTTCGCCTCGCAGGTCCGTAGCATTCTGGCGATGACCGGGGCGGCGCTCGCCCGCTCGACCGCGCCGCGGCGGTTTGCGGTGGTCGCGCACAACGCCCGCAAGGCGCATCTCAAGGCCTGGATCCTGCGTCACCGCAGGGCGCTGACGGGGCACCGGCTGATCTGCACCGGCGGCACTGGAACGATGATCGCCGAGACGGCGCCCAAGCTGGTGGTCCAGCGGCTACAGCGCGGCGCGCGCGGCGGCGACCAGCAGCTCGGCGCCCTTATCGCCACCGGCGAGCTTGATGCGGTGATCTTCTTCGCCGACCCCGCCACACCCTTGGGTGCCGACGTGGACCTGCAGGCGTTGACCAGGCTGGCGATCATGCACGACACGCCGATCGCGCTCAGCCCGACGGCCGCGGATATGGTGGTGGCGGCGAGTTTGTCTACGCAGGCGGCCGCATCCGCTTAACCAAATGCCCCGGCCCCGAGCCGGGCCCACGATGAACCGTCGGTGCCTGAATGTCCTTAATCCAGCTTCTTATGCGTCCCGTCGCACAAGGGCGCCTTGCCGGTCTGCTTGCAGCCGCAGAACCACAGCTTGCCGTCCTTCCCGGCCACATGCCGAACCGGCGTCAGCCCCGTTCCCTTGTGACTACCGTCGCAGAACGGTTGCTTCTGGGACCGCCCGCAGGCGCACCAGAAATAGGCTTTGCCCTCCTCGACCTCGACGCCATAGGGCTCCTTCTGGGCGATGATCGGGGACTCGGACATGGCGCTCGCTCCTGTTCTTTCACGTGTCCCATCGTCGCCACAGCCAGGCAACTCCGTCAAGCGGTTGAAATGAATTTGACCTTTCGGTCAAACCAACCCTAACGTGGCTGCCGGCCGCCGGGTAAGCTTTGGGGGAAGCCGGGAGGGAGACATGTTCGATCTGCTCGTCAAGAACGCCACCCTGCCGGATGGCCGGTCGCAGATCGACATCGCCGTCTCTGGCGGCACCATCTCGGCGGTCGAGCGCGGCATCACCGCCGAAGCCGGCCACGTGCTCGACGCGAAGGGACGCCTGGTCACGCCCCCCTTCGTTGATGCGCATTTCCACATGGATGCGACGCTGTCGCTGGGATTGCCCCGGATGAATGTCTCCGGCACGCTGCTGGAGGGCATCGCGCTTTGGGGAGAGTTGAAACCGCACTTAACCCATGAGGGCCTGGTCGAGCGGGCGCTCAGGTATTGCGACCTCGCGGTTTCGAAAGGCCTGCTTGCCATCCGGTCTCATGTGGATGTCTCCGACCCGCGCCTCCTGACCGTCGAAGCAATGCTGGATGTGCGCGAGCGCGTCGCCCCCTATATCGACCTGCAACTCGTCGCCTTCCCCCAGGACGGATATTTCCGTGCACCCGGCGCGGTCGATGCGCTGGGCCGCGCGCTTGACATGGGCGTCGATGTGGTCGGCGGCATCCCCCATTTCGAGCGCACTATGGCCGACGGAGCGGCCTCGGTCGGCGCCCTCTGCCGCATCGCCGCAGACCGGGGCCTGCCCGTCGACATGCATTGCGACGAGACCGACGACCCCATGTCGCGGCATATCGAGACCCTGTCGCAGGAGACCGTGCGCCACGGGCTGCAAGGCCGCGTCGCGGGCTCGCACCTGACCTCGATGCATTCGATGGACAATTACTATGTCTCGAAGCTGATCCCGCTGATGGCCGAGGCGGATATCCAGGTGATCGCCAACCCGCTGATCAACATCTGTATCCAGGGCCGCCGCGACACCTATCCGAAACGGCGCGGCCAGACCCGCATCCCAGAGCTGATGGCAGCCGGGCTGAACGTCGCCTACGGCCACGACTGCGTGATGGACCCCTGGTATTCGCTCGGTTCCGGCGACATGCTCGAAGTCGCGTCGATGGCGCTCCATGTCGGCCAGATGACCTCGCGTGCCGCCATGCGCCAGTGCTTCGACGCGGTGACCGCGAACCCGGCCAAGGCGCTGGGGCTGGAAGGTTACGGCATTGCGCCGGGGCACCGCGCCGATATGGTGCTGTTGCAGGCCGCCGATCCGGTCGAGGCGATCCGGCTTCGGGCGACGCGTCTCGCTGTGGTCCGCAAGGGCCGCGTGATCGCCACCGCGCCCGAGCAGGTCAGCACCTTGAAGATCGAGGGCCGGCCAGACACGATCGATCCGGCGGATTACGCGCCCACCGACCCGCCAAAAGGGACACCATAACCAAAACCTAGGGAGGAGATGACCATGAGAACCCTGAAACGCCGCACTATCCTGAAAGGCGCCGCCGCCGCCAGCTTGGTGCTGGCCGCGCCGCCGGTGATCGGCCAGGCCCGGATCAAGGTTGCGGGCGTCCACGCCTCGCCGGTCGAGAACGCGTGGAACTCGCGCATGCACGAAGCGATGGTAAACGCCGACAAGGAGGGCGCCATCGAATACACTTTCTCCGAGGGCGTCAGCGGCACCGATTACGGCCGCGCCTGCCGCGAATATGCCGAGAGCGGCGCCGAACTGATCGTCGGCGAGGCCTATGCGGTCGAGCAGGAGATCCGTGAAGTCGCGGCGGACTACGCTGACACCGCCTTCCTGCTGGGCTCGTCCGGCGGGCCATCGGGAGACAATTTCGGCACGTTTGGCACCTGGAACCACGAGGGCGCTTACTTGTCCGGCATGTTGGCCGGGAAGATGAGCCAGTCGAACAAGTTCGGCGCGGTGGGCGCGATCCCAATCCCCGAGGTCAACATGCTGATCAACGGTTTCAGGGCAGGGGTCGACGCGGTCAACACGAATGCCGAGCACCTGATCGGCTTCATCGGCACCTTCTTCGACCCGCCGAAGGCGCGCGAAGCGGGGCTCGCCCAGATCGACGCGGGCGCGGACATCCTGTTCGGCGAGCGGATCGGCACGGCGGATGCGGCCAAGGAACGCGGGATCAAGGCGATCGGCTCGCTGATCGACTATACGTCGCGTTACCCGGACACGATCTTCGCCAACGCCATGTGGTATTTCAGGCCGCTGCTCGATGCGGCTGTCGCGGACAAGCTGGCCGGCGGCCCGAACGGGCGCGATTACACGCCATACTGCCTGATGAAAGAGGGTGGGAACGACATCCTCTATACGCCGTCGATGGTTCCCCAAGAGGCGATCGCCCCGATGGAGGAAGTCCGCGCCGCGATCAAGGCAGGCGAATTCGAGGTGCCGATCAACTTCGACGAGCCGACCTGATCTCGACGGGTGCTTCCGAGGCCCCGGGCTTGATCCGGGGCCTCGCGCCACTCTGCGCAGATCATCGAGATCCCGGATCAGCGGCGCACCGCTTGCGTGCTGCGCCGCGTCCGGGAAGACGACAAAAGACGCCGGAACGCCCATGACCGCCCCCGCACCGATCCTCCAGCTTGAAGGTATCTCCAAGCGCTTCGGCCCCATCGTGGCGAACGAGGATGTCACCGTCACCCTGGCCGAGGGCGAGGTGCTGGCGCTTCTGGGCGAGAACGGCGCGGGCAAGACCACGCTGATGAACATCCTCTTCGGCCACTATGTGCCGGATACCGGCCGAGTGGTGATCGAAGGCCGCGAACTGCCGCTGGGGCAGACGCGAGCGGCGATCGATGCGGGTGTCGGCATGGTGCACCAGCACTTCACGCTCGCCCCCAATCTGACCGTGCTGGAAAATGTCATGACCGGGACCGAGAGCCTGATCCGCCTCGCCTCGGCCACCCGCGCGGCGCGGCGTAAGCTCGGCGAACTCGCAGAGCGGTTTGGCCTCGCGGTCGACCCTGATGCGCGGGTCAGCGACCTCTCGGTCGGCGAAAAGCAACGGGTTGAGATCCTCAAAGCGCTCTATAACGAGGCCCGCATCCTGATCCTGGACGAGCCAACCGCTGTCCTGACGACGCAAGAAGCCGAGCACCTGTTCGAGACCCTGCGCGGCATGGCCAAGGACGGGCTCTCGATCATCTTCATCTCGCACAAGCTGAACGAGGTGCTCAGCGCCGCCGACCGGATCGTCGTGCTGCGCGGCGGACGCGTCACTGCCGAACGCCTTTCGGGCGCGACCACAAAGGACGAGCTGGCCGAGCTGATGGTCGGGCGCCGGGTCGACCGCCCGGTCCGCGGCCGGGTCGAGCCAGGCAAGGTCATCGTCGAGGCCGAGGGGATCGATGTCGGGACCGGCGGCGAGAAGCGCCTCGACCAGGTCAGCTTCACCCTCCGGGAATCCGAAATCCTCGGGATCATCGGCGTCTCGGGAAACGGCCAGGCGGCGCTGGCCCAATTGCTGAGCGGCCTCGCCCGCCCGACGGCTGGGCGGCTCACCTTCGACGGCCGCGATGCCTCAACCTTGACCGCGCGCGACCTGGTGCGCCTCGGCGTCGCACGCATCCCCGAGGACCGCAACACCGAGGGCGCGGTGGGCGACTTCACCCTGTGGCAGAACACCGTGCTCGAGAAGATCGATGATCCGCGCTTTTCGCGCCGCGGCCTTGTGCGCCGCCAGGCCGCCCGCGAATTCTGCCGCGACATGATCGCACGCTTCGACGTGCGCGGTGGCGGGCCCGAGACCGAAACGCGGCTCTTGTCCGGCGGCAACATGCAGAAGCTGATCTTCGGCCGGAATCTCTCGGACGCGCCGCGGCTCTTGATCGCCGCCCAGCCGACCAGGGGCCTCGACGAGGGCGCCATCGCCGCGGTCCATGCGGAGATCCTTGCCGCGCGCCGGGGCGGTGCAGGCGTGATCCTGATCTCGGAGGACCTGGACGAGGTGATTGCGCTCGCCGATCGGGCGCAGGCAATCTACCGGGGCCGCCTGTCGCCATCGGTCGATGCGGATCATCTGGACCCGCGCAAAATGGGCCTGATGATGGCTGGTGTCTGGGACGACATGGCCGATGCGGTTTGAGCGGCGCGAGACCCGGTCGCCCATCCTTCTGATGGGCGCGCCACTGATCGCGGTGGCGGTCGCGCTGGCGATCACGGGCTTTCTGATCGCGCTGTCGGGAGCGCCGGTCCTCGAAGCGTTCCAGAAGATCCTGATCAGCGCCTTCGGCTCGCGGCTGGCGATCACCGAGACCCTGACCCGGGCGACACCGCTGATCTTCACCGGGCTGGCGGTCGCGGTCGCCTTCCGAGCCCAGGTCTGGAATATCGGGGCCGAGGGGCAACTTTATCTGGGCGCGCTGGCGGTTGCGGCGGCGGGGTCTGGGGGCGCGTTCGGCCTGCCACCCTTGCTGCTGATCCCCTTCTTGATGGTGGTCGGCGCCTTGGCGGGCATGGTCCTTTTGGTCGTGCCGGTCACCCTGCGCTTCCGCTTTGGGGTGGACGAGGTCGTAACCACGCTGCTGCTCAACTTCATCGTGCTGCTCTTCGTCTCGCTTGCCATCGAGGGCTTCATGCGCGACCCGCTGGCCTTCGGTTGGCCGCAATCGGTGCCGGTCGACGGGGATGCGCGGTTGCCGAAACTGGTGCCGAAGTCGCGCCTGCATCTGGGGCTGGTCATCGCGATCATTGCCGCAATTGTGGTCTTCCTGGTCAACCGCTACTCGGTCTTCGGAATGCAGTCGCGGGCGGCGGGGCTGAACGCCGCCGCCGCGCGCTTCGCCGGCGTCCCGATCTCATGGACGTTGATAAAGGTCGCCTGCCTCTCCGGCGGGTTGGCCGGTCTCGCCGGTGCGGTCGAGGTGATGGGCGTCAAGGGCCATGTTTCGACCGCGCTATCGCCCGGCTTCGGCTACGCGGGAATCGTGGTGGCGATGCTGGCGAACCTCAATCCCTTGGGCGTGGTCGCCGCGGCGATCTTCGTCGCCGCGATGTTCGTCGGCGCCGACGGGATGAGCCGCTCGCTCGAGGTGCCGAGCTTCATCGCCGATGTCACCGTGTCACTGGCGCTCTTGACCATGCTGGTCGCGCTCTTCCTCTCGACCTACCGGGTGGTGCGGTGAGCGAACTGGTCGATATTCTTTTCACCGTTGGCCTCTGGTCCTCGGTTCTGCGCATCGCCACGCCGCTGATCTTCGGCACGCTGGGCGCGCTCTTGTGTGAGCGGGCGGGCGTACTGAACCTCGGGATCGAGGGGATCATGACCTTCGGCGCGATGGTCGGCTGGCTGACGGTCTATCAGGGCGGTGATCTGTGGGCGGGGGTCTTCGCGGCGGCTGCTTGCGGCGCGGTCTTTGGGCTGCTCCATGCGCTGATGACGGTGAACCTTGGCCTCTCGCAGCATGTGACGGGGCTGGGCGTCACCCTCTTCGCTTCGTCGCTCAGCTACTACATCTTCCGCCTTGCCGTGCCGGTCCAGGGCACGCCACCAACGGTCGAGCCGTTCCAGACCTACGCGGTGCCGTTGCTCTCGGATCTACCGTTCCTGGGGCCAACACTCTTCAGCCAAACGCCACTGACCTATCTGGCGCTCGCCGTCGCCCTGCTGCTGGCCTATGTCATGGCCCGCACACCCCTGGGCCTCGCCGTGCGCATGACCGGCGAAAACCCGCATGCGGCCGAGGCGCAGGGGCTCAACCCGATCGGACTCCGCATCGGCGCCATCTGCGCGGGCAGCGCGTTGATGGGCGTCGGTGGTGCCTTCTTGACGCTCGCCGCCTTCAACAGCTTCTTCCCGACAATGGTCCAGGGCCGGGGCTGGGTCTGCATCGCGCTGGTGGTGTTCTCGACATGGCGGCCCAGCCGAGCCCTGCTCGGTGCCGTGCTTTTCGCGCTCTTCGACGGCTACCAGCTCCGCCTCCAGGCCCATTTTGGCAAGGCAGTGCCCTATCAGCTGTTCCTGATGATGCCCTATATCCTGTCGATTGTGGCGCTGGTGATTATGTCGCGACGCGCACGCGTCCCGCAGGCGCTGATGAAGCCTTACCGCCGCGGCGAGCGCTGACGAAAAAATGGGCGCCCGGGGAGAGATCCTGGCGCCCAGTCTGAGAGGTATCACGAGAAACGCACGTGACAGAGGTTCGCGGGGTCGGCCAAACTGAAATTGCGGCCATCCGCGGGGGACACCCCGTCCATAGACCGAGTCGCCGCATTCCCTCTGTGATGATCGTCACAAGGTCCGAGGCAATTTTCGCCTCGCCCGACTAAGGCGCCAAGAACAAATTTCCTCCCCCGCGCCCCGGCGTGAGGGAGGAAGACCGTTACACGATGATCGAATACACGACGATCGAGCCAAAACCGGCCCGAAATGTGGATTACCCTGGGACGCAACGAACAACCTGGAGTTGATTGGCGCTTAGCACAGAGGCGCCGATTCGTGTAGCGCGACATGCTGCCCCGCCAGGTCTAGGGCGTCAGCGGAAGACCATCCGGAAGAAGGTCGAGGCCAGCCATCCAGCCGCCAGGGCGACGGCAATCGAAATCACCCCATAGAGCGCGGGCTTCTCGTGCGCCATGGTATAGATCCAACGCTCAAGCCCGACCTTGCGGACCTCGATCGAAGATTCGAAGACATCGACCACCGACTTGTCGCGCAGCAGGAAAATGCGGGCGCGGTAATCGCCCTCGACCAGATTGGCGGGCAAGGCGATGCGGGTCTCGAACAAGGTCTCCTCGGAGACCTTGACCCCGCTCGTCAGCACAAAATAGCTACCCTCAGCTTTGCGTAGACGGACCAGCGCCTCCGGATAGCCGGCCTTGTAGGCGGCATCGTCGGTCTCGCCGATAAAACGCACTAGGTGCTCGAGCCCCACCTTGTGCTTGAAATCGTCGGTGAACGAGATGATGTCGCGGAAAGGTCCGGTGGTCGCCACCGCGTAGAGGCTGGGCGCCGCGTCGACCTTGACGCCGGAATCGTTCACCCAGATGCCGAACTTGCGGTCCTTCTTGCGCACGATCACGGGCTCGGAGGGGCCAGTCACGGCAACGATGATGTCCAGGGGCCAGGTCTTCGGGACCGGTGCGTCGCGCTTAATCGCGCCGTAGATGAATATCTCCGAGCCGGTGAAGCCGGTGGTGATCGAAACCGTTGTCTGGCTGAGACCCGCGACGACCCGCTCCTCGGCGATCTGGGCGTGGGCGCGGGGCACCAGGGCCAGCGCGACGAACGCGGCCAGGAGGAGCACGGCCCGGGTCAATGCCCGCCCCCGCCGATGGTGAAGAACTCGTCCGGCGTGCGCACCAGATCGTAGCCAATCTTGGCGCAGACCAGCAGTACCAACAGCGCTAGCAGCACGCGCAATTGCTCGGCCTTGAGCTTCGGCCCCAACCGCACCCCGATCTGGGCACCAATCACCCCGCCGATCAGCAGCAGCACCGCCAGGATCCCGTCCACCGTCTGGTTCAGGATCGCGTGCATCAGGGTGGTCGCCCCGGTCACAAACATGATCTGGAAGAGCGACGTGCCGACAACCACGGTCGTCGCCATGCCCAGCAGATAGATCATGGCCGGGACCATGATGAAGCCGCCGCCGACCCCCATGATCGCCGCCAGCACACCCACCAGGGCACCGACCAGGAAGGGCGGGATCGCGCTGATATAGAGGTTCGAGGCGCGGAAGCGCATCTTGAACGGCAGGCCATGGCTCCAATGATGGCCCCGGCGCGGCGCACGTTTGTTGGTCTTGGCCTTGCGAAGCGCGCTCAGGCTTTCGATGAACATCAGCACGCCGACGATACCGAGGAAGACCACATAGCACAGCGAGACCAACAGTTCGACCTGGCCGAGCGCGCGCAGAACAGCAAAAATCTGGACGCCGACTGCCGAGCCGAGCAGACCGCCCGCGAGCAGCACCAGCCCCATCTTGAAATCGACTGTGCGCCGCCGCCAATGGGCCAAGACGCCAGAGAAGGAGGAGGCGACGATCTGGTTTGCCTCGGTCGCCACCGCGACCGCCGGCGGGATGCCGATCAGGATCAGGAGCGGCGTCATCAGGAACCCGCCGCCTACACCGAAAAGCCCAGACAGCATCCCGACGCCGCCGCCCAATCCCAACAACAGGAAGGCGTTTACGGAGACCTCGGCAATTGGCAGATAGATATTCATGGGAGCCCCGATGCGGCGCAGGGTTCCTTTACCTTGCCGATTCTCAGATTGCCAGCGCCACAAGGCCGTCGGGTGTGGTGCCAGCACCCAGGCATCTCAGTTCGGCCGCCGGGCGCGGTCGCGGCCTCCAAGCCGCACCAGCAATATAAGTATCACGACTGCCACCGCGACTCCGATTGGCAGGCTGAGACGGGTGTCATGCAAATAATATCGCCAGCCCATCGCATCGCGCGTTCGGGCCAATTGCTCGTCGATGCGCTTCTCCCAATCGCCGTCATAGGCATGCCGTGCCTGGACCAGAATGGCGACGGCGTCCTCGTGGCGATCCATCCGCGACAGCGCCTCGCCCAGATGGACCGACGCGGTCTCCAGCAGGTGATCGTTAATTTCGCCGCCACGGACGCGGATCATGTAGTCGAGCAGGGGTTCGGCACGCTCGGGCAGATCCTCCTTGAGATAGATCTGCGCCAGGCGGTTGATCAGACCGGCGGACAGATCTCCGGTCTCGCCACTGTAATTCTCGAGCGAGCGATCGAAGTCGATATAGGCGGCCGCACCAAACTCGTAGAGCTGACGGATATGGGCGTATTTCCGATCGACAGAGTAGTAGTAGGTCAGCGCCGGGACCGCGATGTCCGGCTCGCTCCGGTGATATTGCTCGATCGCCCGGAACATCGCCTTGGCTTTCTGGCGGTCGGTCAGCGAGCGGTCCTGCCACATGGCCAGGAACTCGGCTGGCGTCGTGACCGGGCGGTCGATTTCGATCTCCTCCCACCAATCGGGGCGCGGGCAACAGCCCGGGAAGGCGGCCGTATGGGTCACCGCCATCGGATGGGGGCGCGGATATTCGGATTGGGCGAACGCCGTCACGGGCGTCAGCACCATGAGCGTGCCGAGGGCGATGGCCCTAGCGATCATCATGCGGCCCGCCCGTGCCGGTGCGCGGCAATTGTTCGGCTTCGACCACGTCCAGCGCATTGCGAGCGGCGGCGCCGATCGCCTTGCGTTCGCCCGCGTCCAGAGGGCGGTCCTTGTCCAGGTCGGGTATCCGAACGGTAACTTCGCGATGGGCGAAGTGGATGCCTTCACGTTCAAACAATTCGCGGATCTCCGCGAAGATGCGCTTTCTGACCACCCACTGGTCGCCGGGCTTGGTCATGAACTTGATCCTGGCGATCATTGCAGAATCGTCCATCTGGATCACTCCCTGGCTTTTCAGGGGCTGCATGAACTTGTCGCCGACGACCGGATCTTCCAACAGCTCCTGGCCCAGCTTCTTGATCAGCTTTCGCACCTTCTCGATGTCGGTGTCGTAGGTCAGGCGCAGGGGCAGCTTCATCATCACCCAATCGCGCGAAAAGTTGGTCAGGTGCTGAATCTCGCCGAAGGGAATAGTGTGCAGCATTCCCAGATGGTGGCGCAGTTGGAATGAGCGTAGCGAGATCTTCTCGACCGTTCCCTTGACGTTGCCCACATCGATGTATTCGCCCTTGCGGAACGCATCGTCCAGCAGGAAGAAGGCGCCCGACAGGATATCGCGCACCAGCGCCTGGCTGCCGAAGCCAATTGCCAAGCCGACGATACCGGCACCGGCGAACAACGGCGCCACGTTCGCCCCCATCTTCGTCACCATGATCAGGGCGATGATCGTCAGGATCACCGTCAGGATGAAGTTGCGCACCAGCGGCAACAATGTCGCCAGGCGCGAGGCCCCTGCCCCGCCGCCCTCGTCACCAGGGCTGAGCGCCATATCGCCGCCCTCGTCCTCGATCTTGCGGTCGAGCCAAATGCGCGCTGCGTGGAAAGCGATGTAGCCAAGGAACGCCACCTGCAGCAATTCCAGCGCGGTGGCGACCCATGGGTTGTCACCGAGCGCGCCCATCCCGAACCAGAAGAGGGTCAGCACATAGACGAACGCGCCAAGCGCGAAGAGCGAGGCGACCCGGCGTGCCAGATCCTCCATCGTGTGCATGCCCGGGCCGCGGACCGCCAGGCCAGGCGCCAGCGCGACAGGCTCGCGTGGTGCTCCACCCTCCTCGTCGCCATCAGCGTCGTCATCGCCGTCGGCGGCCGAGGCATCGTCCGCCCGCGCCTCCCAACGCGCATCTTTGGCCGCCTGCATCTCGGCGACCTCGGCGTCGCGTGCCGCGGCGTTGACCTGGTCAACCTGGCGCTGACGGGCGAAAACCCGCTCGATCACATAAATCGTGCCCGAATAAACCGCGACGCCGGCAATCAGGGTCACGTATGGGACCAGCAGCCGCGCCGGCCCGCCCTCGATCCCCATGATCAACCGGAAGCTCAAATCGGCCCAGGTGATCAGCAGATAAAGCGCACCGAGGGGCGCCCAAAGAACCGCGGTCGCCCGAGAGAGCCAATTCGCCTCGGCCGGGCTGCGCCCGCCAAGGATCACCCCGCTGATCGCCAGCGCGTTCGCCTTGATCAGTGCCAGGAACAGCGCGACTGTCACCGCCATTAGGACAACCGTCACCAGAACGTGCATCTCGCGCGGCAAGCCCAGCCCAAGGACCCAGTAACTGAACGCCGACGAGATCACGCCAAAGCCGCTCGAGACCGTGAGCCATCGGTATAGCCGCCGCGCGTCCGCATCGCTCAGATCGACCAAACGGCAGCCGGGCAGGAAGGGCGCCAGTATCACACGCCAGGTCGTGTCCACTAGGTTGACGGCCGCGTAAGTTCCAAAGACCGTGATGACCGTGAGCTGAGTTGCTTCGTGGTCCTCGTAGAAGAACAGGCCGACGGCGGTTGCGATCAATACGACGATGATCAGACCGATGATCGACAACAGCACCCTGTTCACCAGGACAGGCAATTTGTCCACATAACCTTGCAGGCCGCGTGACTGCATCCGGACGAATACCGGCCGGGCGACAAATTGGACATAAAAAGCCGCGACCGCCTGGCCGACGACCAACAGCAACCCAGCGAAGACGGCAACGCCGAGGAAATAGATGCCGCGGCCCGTAGGACTGGCGGCGGCGAGTGTGGTGCTGATCTGCTCGAAGGCTTCGGGGCTGCGCTCGACAATACCGATCAGGCGCTTGCGGAACAGATTGATCGCCTTCTGCGTCGCGCTGACCATCTGCCTCGGCGCGTTTTGCGCGACCCTCGCATAATCATCGGCACTCAGTTCGAGCCATTCGTTTCCAGCTGGACGCGATTGCTGGGGCGCAGTGGCACCGGACCCGGCCTCGCCGGTTTCCGAAGAGGTTTGTTCGGTTCCACCGCCCGAGCCAAATAGAAGATTGTAGTTTGGCTCCTGCGACTGCGCCTGGGCGGGCAGCGATAGCGCCAACAGGCAAAAAGTTGCCAGCAGCCAGCACGCGATCGGGCCAATTACCCTTGTTGGCACTCTACGCTTTGTGGTTGGACCCATCGGTGCCCCGGCAGACTTGCTCTCGCTTAGAATACGTCAACCAGGGCGGAATTAGCCACCGGTCGCAGGTCAATGCTTCAAGATGCCGTGCCAAGAGCTCAATTTCAAAGCATATTTTGGTGATCACATTACCGAAGATCACCAAAACCGGATCAGGGGTTGCCGCGAAGGTCAAGAATATGCACATGTTTGATATTGTGACGCGGCCTCAAGGGGATGAACATGACGGGCACGGCGCCGGGCTCCGGCGGGTCCCGCGAGACGCGAGCCCTGCTCTATAGCCACGACACATTCGGGCTTGGACACCTGCGGCGATCGCGCACCATCGCGACCGCGCTGGTCGAGGCGGACCCGCTCTGCTCGGCCCTGATCGTCACCGGCTCGCCCATCGCCGGACGTTTCGACTTTCCCGAAAGGGTCGATCATGTGCGCCTTCCGGGCGTCGTGAAACTGGCCGATGGCAGCTATACGTCGTCGAACCTACCGATGGATATCGATCAGATGGTGGGCCTGCGCGGCGCGATCATCGCCACCGCCGACCGCGAGTTCCAGTCCGACCTGATGATCATCGACAAGGAGCCCTGGGGCTTCCGCCACGAATTGGCCGACACATTGAAAGCCGCCCGGGCACGTGGCGCGCGGATCGTGCTGGGGATCCGCGACGTCCTCGACGACGAAGACGCCCTGGTCCGCGAATGGCGCCGCAAGGGCGCAATCGGTGCAATCGAGGAGTTCTACGACGAGATCTGGGTTTACGGAATTCCGCAAATCTGCCGGCCGCTGGCGGGGCTTGGCCTGTCGCAGCGCATGGAGGACCGGGTGATCTATACCGGCTATCTGCGGCGCGACGGCGCGGACTGGCCAGCCGAGGTCGGGACCGAGCTGCCCGACGAGCCGTATATTCTGGCCACAACAGGCGGCGGCGGCGACGGTGCTGCTTTGGTCGACTGGGTGCTGCGTGCCTATGAGGCGGACCCAAAGCTGGGCCCGCACGCATTGATCGTCTATGGGCCGTTCATGCACGCGGCCCACCGGCACGATTTCGACAACCGCGTGGCGGCACTGGGCGGCCGCGTGACCGCGCTCAGCTTCGACCCGCGGCTCGAGCGTCTGCTGGCGGATGCCCAAGGCGTGGTCGCGATGGGCGGCTACAACACGTTCTGCGAGATCCTGTCGATGGACAAGCCGGCGATCATCGCACCGCGCACTCGGCCCAGGCGCGAACAGCTGATCCGGGCGTCAGCAGCCGAGGAGCTGGGCTTGGTGCGAATGCTCTACACTGAACGGGACGGTGCTGGCGCCATGACGATGGCCAGCGCGATCCGGGCCTTGGCGCAACAGAAGCGGCCTTCCGAGGTGCGGATCCCCGGCCTGCTCTCCGGGCTCGAGACCATCGCCGCCCGGGTAACAGGAGCCGCACCGGCCTACGCCGCCGCGGGCGAGTAATTCCATGGCGGGACGGCTGGCCGTCGTCTTGAAAGGCTATCCGCGCCTGTCGGAAACCTTCATCGCCCAGGAATTGCGCGCGCTCGAAGCCCGCGGCCACAACTTCGATATCTGGTCGCTGCGCCACCCGTATGACGACCGGATCCACCCGATCCACGGCGAGATCTCTGCCGAGCGCCACTATCTGCCCGAATATCTTTGGCACGAGCCGCTGCGGGTGCTGCGGGCGCTGATCAGGGCGGCCCGAATGCCGCGCTTCTGGCATGCCTTCCGGATCTGGGGGGGCGATCTGCGGCGCGATCTGACAGTCAACCGGGTGCGCCGGTTCGGGCAGGCGGCCGTGTTGGCGACCGAGCTCTCCGGCGATATACGCTTCCTCTACGCTCATTTTCTGCACACGCCCGCCTCGGTCGCGCGCTACGCGGCGCTGATCCGCGGGATCGGCTGGGGGTTCTCGGCCCATGCCAAGGATATCTGGACGATCCCCGATTGGGAGAAGCGCGAGAAGATTACCGAGTGCCGCTTCGGGGTCACTTGCACCGGGACCGGGGCTGAGCATTTGCAGGCGCTCGACCCGCTCGGCGGAAAGGTCACGTTGGTCTATCACGGGCTCGATCTCTCGCGGTTTCCGCCGCCCCCTGATATTCGGCCAGCGGGCAACCGCTTCACCATCCTCTCGGTCGGCCGGCTGGTCGCCAAGAAGGGATACGGCGATTTGCTCGAGGCGCTCAGCCACCTGCCGCACAGCCTGAACTGGCACTTCATCCATATTGGCGGGGGCGAGTTGAAAAAGGGGATCGAAGCACGCGCCCGGCGGCTGGAACTCGCGGACCGGATAGAATGGCATGGCAAGCGCGACCAGACCGATGTGATCGCCGCGATGCGTGCGGCGGACCTGTTCGTCCTGCCCTCGAAGGTTGCTGATGACGGCGACCGGGACGGTTTGCCGAACGTGCTGATGGAGGCTGCCAGCCAGAAGTTACCGATCCTGTCGACGGATGTCTCGGCGATCCCGGAATTCATCGTGGATAGTGAGCATGGAACCCTGGTGCCCCCCGGCGATCCAGCGGCGCTGAGCGCCGCGATCGTCGAGCTGGCCGCCGATCCCGAGCGGCGCGCCGCCATGGCCGACGCAGCCTACGACCGGCTGACGGCGCGGTTCGGCATGGAATCAGGCATTGCGGTGATCGATGCCCACCTGCGCGACGCGCTGGCAGTAACATAACGGCGCCAAGATGGCCGAACGCCCGAAAATCGCTTTCTACGCGCCGATGAAGGCGCCGGACCATCCCCGGCCCTCGGGCGACCGCGAGATCGCACGGCTGACCTTTCGGGCGCTAGACGCCGCCGGCTTCGCGCCCTTTACCGCCTCGGATCTTCGCAGCCTTGACCTGGAGGGCGACCCGGACCTGCAGCTCAGGCTGTGGTCCGAGGCCGAGGCGGAATCTACGCGGCTGATCGACGCGCTTCGCGACGATCCGCCCGCGCTCTGGTTCACCTACCACTGCCACTACAAATCGCCCGATTTGCTGGGGCCGACCGTCGCTGACGCGCTGGATCTGGCCTATGTGATTTCCGAGCCCTCGCTCTCGCCCAAGCGCCGCGGCGGAACTTGGTCATCATTCGCGCGGCTGTCGGAAGGCGCGATCGCGCGGGCGGACCGGCTCTTCTGGGTGACCGAGCGCGACCGCCCGGCGCTTGCCGATGCGGGGTATGAGGCCAAGATGGTGCAACTCGCCCCCTTCGTCGACCCGGGGCTGGCGCCACCCTTGCGCGGCGCCGGAGAGCCGTTGAAATTGCTGACGGTGGCCATGATGCGCCCGGGCGACAAGGCGGAGAGCTATCGGCGCCTGGCGGCGGCCATCTCCCGACTGTCGGACGATTGGCGCCTGACTTTGATCGGCCACGGGCCACAACAGGACCAGATCATGAGCCTCTTTGCCGAATTCGGTGACCGCGTCACCCGGATCAGCGGCGTAACCGATCCAAGCGCGCTCCGGCCCCACTACGAGGCCGCCGACCTGCTGGTTTGGCCCGGCGTGAACGAGGGCATCGGCATGGTCTGGTTCGAGGCGATGGCGGCCGGGCTGCCGGTGGTCGCCGAGAACGGACCGGCGGCACGCACGATCGCTCCGGGCGCCGTGCTCAGCGCACCGGACAACCCCGCTGACTTTGCAGCGGCAATCGAGCAAGCGGCGGTCAAGCGCGCCGCGCTCTCGCGGACCGCGCGTGCCCACGTGGAGCACTATCACAGCATCGACCGCGCAGCCGCAACCCTGCGCACGGTGCTGCGCGGGCTGATCCAATGACCCGGATCGCGCTCATGCGCCACTTTCCAACGGCGTGGAACCAGGACCACCGGTTCCAGGGCCAGACAGACATCCCTTTGACCGACGAATCGCGGGCAGAGTTGCGCGCGCTCGTCCTGCCCGCGCCTTGGAATGATGTCGGGATCTTCACGTCGCCCCTGGCCCGGGCGCGCGAGACGGCCGAACTCCTGGCCGGCGGGCGGGCTATCACGCTCGATCCGCGTTTGAAGGAAATCGCCTATGGCAAATGGGAGGGACGGCGGGGCGCCGACCTGTTGGCCGACCCGAGCTCGGGCTACATGCATGTCGAGGACGGAGGCTGGCACCGGCAAGCACCGGGAGGCGAGAGCCATTGGCAGGTTTGGCAGCGCGTCCAGCCGGCGCTTGCAGAGATCGCAACTGACGATGCGCCCGCACTGCTGGTGGTTCACCGCTCGCTGATGCGGGCGATCTTCGCTCATGCGTGGAACTGGGGTTTCGACACGCCGGAGCCCTTCAAGATCAAACGCGCGCGGATCTATCCGATGACTCTCGACCGCGACGGCATTCCCAGCCAGCCCGAGGAACCAGTCGTTCTGGTGCCACGCGGAGCCGCGCCATGACACGGATCGCGCTCGTTTGCTGCCATCTGACCGGGACCGGCCACCTGGTGCGCACCCTCACGCTTGGCCGCGCGCTGACAGCGGCGGGCGCCCAGGTTCTGGTGATCAGCGGCGGACGGCCGCTGGATCACATTTCGACCCAAGGTCTGGACGTCGTCCAGTTGCCGCCGGTCGAGGTGCGCAATCTCGACTATACTCGCCTCTATGTGCCCGGGGCCGGGGCGGCCAATGAAGAATATTTGGCGGATCGCCTGGCTCAGCTCGACGCGGTTCTGATGCGTTTTCGTCCGAACGCGCTGGTGACCGAGCTGTATCCTTTGGGCCGACGAATTCTCGCGGCCGAGTTTCAACAGGCGATCGCGGCCAGCAAGGCCGCCAATTCGGATGTCGCCGTGATCGCCTCGGTGCGCGATATTCCGGAGCCGCCAAAGAGGCCTGGCCGGCTCGAGGAGGCGGTCGAGCGCCTGCGGACCGATTATGATGCGCTGCTCGTCCATGGGGATGCCGGATTCCTGCCGCTCTACGCGGCGTGGCCTCTGCCGGGCGATTTGGCCTCGATGACCCATCATACCGGCTATGTGACCGAAGCACCGCCGCCCGCCGGTCCGCCGGGCGACACCGTGCTGGTCGCGGTCGGCGGCGGGGCGCTGGGCCGCAGGCTGTTGGAGATCGCCGCAAAGGCGGCAACGCGCTGTCGCCGCCCTTGGCATTTGCTAACCGGCGGAACCGATGCCGCCGAGACCGCCGCGGACCTTGCAACGCGCCATCCAAGCGCAAATCTGACCATTGAGCCCGCGCGTTCGGACTATCCGGCGCTGCTTGCCCGCGCCGCCTGCTCGGTCAGCCTGGCGGGCTACAACACAACCCTCGATCTGTTGGCATGCGACACGCCCGCCGTGGTGGTGCCCTTCGACGAGAAGGGCGAACGCGAGCAGGTGATCCGCGCTGGCAGGCTTGCCGGTCTGGACGGGTTCACCGTTCTGAACGTGGAGGGGCTCGATGCCACGCGCCTCGGAAATGCGGTCGACTCCGCGGCGTCGGGTCCGCGGCGCAAGCTGGCCGCCGTGGATCGGGAGGGAGCCCAGAGGGCAGCTCGAAAGATCCTGGAGCTGGCCGGATGACTGCCCCGCGCCGGATCCACGATATAGAAGACCTGAACGCCCGGCTGCAGGCGGTCACCCGGCGCGCCCGGGTCGACATGCGCTACCTCCACGATGACCGGAGCCGCGAGCATATTGTCAAGGCGACCCAGGGCATGGCGATGATCCTGGACGTCGGCGCCGGAATGCGCGGGCACGGGCGCGCATTGCCGGCGCAGGTCGAGACGCTCGACCTCAACGATATCGAGGAGGCCGAGACCAACCTGACCCGGCCCGATATCCTCGGCGATGTCTGCCAGCCGTTCCCGGACTGGATGACGGCGCGTTACGACGCGGTGATCGCGCTGGCGATCCTGGAGCACGTCTACGACCCCGCCGCCGCGATCGGGAATTTCAGGCGCGCGCTGAAGCCGGGCGGGCGGCTTTTCCTCTATGTGCCCTGGATCTGGCGCTATCACGCCCCCAAGGATCTGATTTTTCAGGATTATCAGCGGCTTTCGCGCGATGGGCTCGCCTATGCGCTGCGCGATTTCAACGAGGTCACGCTTTACCCGCTGCGTGGAAAATACTCGGCGATCGCCAACCTGCTGAAATGGTGGAAACCGGTTGTCGAGCGCCGGTTCGGCGGGCGGATCAACCGCCTGCTCGACGCAAGGGCAAGCGATTGGCGCAACACCATCCAGGCCAGCGGGTTTTTCGCCGAGGCAGTGAAGCCCGCCGTTGCGGGGGAGGCGCCGCCCCGCTAGCGTGACGGCTGGTTGGAGAAGAACGAGGCCCCCATGACTCCCGTCCATGTCATCGCCGTGATCACCGCGAAGCCCGGCCAGCGTGCCGCCATGCTCGAGGCATTCCAGGCCAATGTGCCCAACGTGTTGGCCGAGGACGGCTGCATCACCTACGAGGCGACAACCGACACGCCCGACGCGGGTCCGATCCAGACCGCCTTCGGCGAGGACACCTTCGTCGTGATCGAGAAATGGGCCTCACTCGATGCACTCAAGGCTCACGCCGCAGCGCCCCACATGGCGGCTTACGCCGGCCAGGTCAAAGACATGATCGCCGAGCGGGTGATACATGTGCTTTCGCCAGTGTGACGGGCTCGCGAAGCGGTCGATAGCACGATCCATTATGGTGGGCGCAATACGCCCACCCTACCCGCCGGTGCGCGCCGTGGGCCAATTGAACGCAGGCGTCAGGGCAACCCCTTGACCACCCCTTCCTGGATCACAGCCGGGTCGTAGGCCTTGCGGGCGAAGACCTGGCGCACCTCGTCCTCGAAGCTTTCCAGCGGATTGGCGGCGTAATCCGGATCGAAGCTCGACTGGTCCCAGCGTTCGCAGAAATCGACGCAGGCCTGGTAGTAGGGGCTGTCGGAATATTTCTCGCGCAGCTCGCGGTCCCAACCGTAGTGGTGGGCGTAGTAATACATCTGGAAGATGCCGTGGTGCTCGACCACCCAGGTCACCTCCTCGCGCATGAAGGGGCGCATGATCTCAGCGGCCATCTTGTCGTGGTTCTGGGGCGCCAGCCCGTCGCCGATGTCGTGCAGCAGCGCCGCGACGATCCAGTCGGTATCGGCCCCATCACGCCGTGCCCGGGTCGCCGATTGCAGCCCATGATCCAGACGCGTGATCTTGTAGCCCGCCAGGGTCTCGTCCCCCTGGCTGCGCAGCTCGCGCAGCAACCGGTCGGCGGTGCCCGATAGGTAGCTGCCCTCCAGCCGATGCAGCAGCTCGTAGTCTTCCTTGGTGCCGTCCTTCATCTGGGTGAAAGAAACAGATTTGTCCGTGACGGTGTCAGCCATGTTCCAGCTCCACGGTGCCCTGATACATCTCGTTGGCATTCTCCAGCCCCGCCGCCAAAACCTCGGTGTGGGCGGCCCAGACCTCCTCATACAATGCCAGCTTGGCAGGCGTGAAGTCGCCGGGCGGCGGCAGGATGTTGATCCGGGCCCGCAGACGGTCGGCACCGCGCATCAGCATGGCGTAGTCGCGCCCCTCGCGCGTTGAAGGCGTGTCGGGTCGGATATAGCGGATCACCAGGCCAATGCGCCGGTCATCGGTCGTGTTCGGCCCGCTCGCATGGAACAACCGTCCGTGGTGGAGCGACATCTGTCCAGGCCGCAACTCGGCGGCGATCGCGTCGGCCTCGTCCACCTCGACCGCGATTTCCTGGCCACGGCTCAGCATGTTGTCCTCGGCGAAGGTGTCCTCATGAGGCACGATCGCCTGGTGGTGCGAGCCGGGCACGAACTTCATGCAGCCCGAAGCGACCGTCGCGGGCGACAGCGCCACCCAGGCGGTGACCTCGTGGTCAGTGCCATCCATCCCCCAATACGTCAGGTCCTGATGCCAGGTCACAATCTTGTCGGTCCGCGCCTCCTTGATGAAATACTCGCAGCTCCACATCAGGACGTCGGGGCCCAGGATCGCCTCGACCGCATCCAGGATGCGCGGGTCGCGCGCTACGCGAACCGGCACATCGGTTGCCAAAAAGGTCGACGTTCGCAGGTATTCGCTGACCGGACGGGCCAGCTTGCCGTCGTAGTCGCGTTCCAATCCCTCCAGCGCCGCGCGGTGCTCGGCCGCTTCCTCGGCCGAGAGAATCTCGATCGGGCACAGATACCCGTCCCGCCGGTATTGCTCGACTTGGGCTTCGTTCAATTGCGCCATCTGTCCGCTCCCTGACCAATGGTCCGTCTGTAATCAGGCTGTGCCCGCGGGCGCGCTCTGTCGCATACGATCCCGACCGGAAATGTCGCTTTCAGTGAAATTCGTGCGCGCTCAGCCCGCCAGGCGCTCGACGGCGCCGACCACTTCCGCATTGGCAAACGGCTTGGTGATGAACAGATCGGCGCCGCATTCCATCGCCGTCTCGCGGTTCTCGGGCTGGCCCTTGGCGGTCAGCATGATCACCGGCACCGTGCTTGTGCGTTGGTCGGCGCGGACCCGACGCAGTACCTCATAGCCGTCCATGCGCGGCAGCATCACGTCGAGCAGCAGCACATCGGGGATCTCGGCGAAGATCGTGTCCAGGGCCTTGGTACCATCCGATTCTACGGTGACCTCGAAACCGGCCCGGGTCAGCAGGAACGACAGCGAGGTGGTGATGCTCTCGTCATCCTCGACGACCACTACATGCTTTGCCATGGCGCACACCCTGTTCCTGCCCGGCTTTTCGCGGGCTTGGGCGCCGAGTAGACCCGGAACCGCCAGCCTTTGCAATCGCCGAGTTCGATGGCCCATGCGGGTGTGATCATCGGTCGCGACCAGTCCGCATGGACCGGAATCGGGCGATCGGATAGCTTGCGACAGCCAAGCGATTGGAGGGGAATTTGACCTCAGACGAGCAGCCTGGGCAAGACATGGCCCTGTCGCTGAGCACCAAGGTCGAGGAGGATTTTGTCGCGCCGCTCACCGCCATGCGCGGGGCGCTGGAGATCCTGCGCGACTACCCGGACCTGGGTGCCTCCGAGCGCCAACGCTTCCTGGCAACCGCTTTGGGCGAGTGCGCGCGGCTGGAGCAAGGTGTCAAGGACTTGGCCGCCACTGTCTATTCGGCGGCGCGCCAGCCCGCGGCCAAACCGGATGGCGAGGGCCGCTCGCAATTCGCCGAGCGCATCAGATTGGACGACGAGACGGGCATCGCCGAGATCGATTTCAGCGGGTTCGAGTTCTCCAGCTCGGCGCTGGTCAACAGTTTCTTCGATGCGATCGACCAAACGCTGACCGATAGCGGGCACCGATGGTATCTGCTGGTCAATTTCCGCGATTGCAGCATCTGGCCCGAAGCCTGGGTCGCCTATGCGCACCGCGCCAAGAAGGTGAACGTCCAGTTGGCCTTGGGCTCGGTGCGCTACGTCGAGGGGGACCGGAGCGACGGGCCGTCTGATCCCAGCATTCTGCCCTCGCGCGCGGCGGCATTGGACGAGATTGCCGCCTTGAAGGCCACTCAGGAATAGGGGTCGAGCGCGTCCCTCAGCGCGTCGCCGACGAAGCTGAAGGCCAGCACCACCAGGATCACCGGCACCATCGGCAGCAGGATCCACGGATAGATCTCGAGCGCGCCCAACCCCGCGTCCAGCGCATCGTTCAGCATCAGCCCCCACGAGACCGAGGGCGGCCGGATGCCGAAGCCGAGGAACGAGAGTGCCGTCTCGCCCAGGATCATCGCCGGGATCGACAGCGTCGCCGAGGCAATCAAATGACTCATGAAGTTCGGCATCATGTGGGCGTTGATCACCCGCCGGGGCGAGGCGCCCATCAGCTCGGCGGCGCGCACGTAGTCCTCCTCGCGGAGCGCCAGGAATTTCGACCGCACGGCGCGCGCCAAGCCAGGCCAGTCGAGCAGTCCAAGGATGATCGAGATCATCACGAAGACCGACAGCGAGTTCCAATTGACCGGCACCGCCGCAGATAACGCCAGCCAGATCGGCAGTTCGGGCAACGAGCGGAAGACCTCGATAGCGCGCTGCACCGCGGCATCAATCCAACCGCCAAAATAGCCCGCCATTCCGCCGAGCGTCAGCCCGATCAGGAAGCTGACCGTCACGCCGATCAGGCCGATTGTCAGGCTGAGCCGCGCCCCGTGCAGGACACGGCTGAGGATATCGCGCCCGAGCCTGTCAGAGCCCAAAAGGTGCAGCTTGCCGCCCTCGGGTTGGCAGATCACATGGAACCGGCTCTCAACCAGGCCCAACAAGCGGTAAGACTCGCCGCACGTCGAGAACAGGCGCACCGGCAGCTGGTTGTGCAGATTTGTGATCGAGCGCACCAGCCCGGTGCGGGTGTCGTAGATGGTCGCCGTCGGATAGGTGTGCAGCCCCGTGAATTCGCCCTCGTGGTAGAGGTAGAGACCCTGGGGCGGCGCGAAGATATTGTCTTCGTCGAATGCGTTCGGCCCATAGGGCGCCAGCATCTCCATGAAGGGCAGCAGCAGGTAGAGAAACGCCAGGAACAAGCCGCAGGCAACCCCCAACTTGTGGCGCTTGAAGCGCCGCCAGACGAGCACGCGGGTCGGTGCGTCGAAATCGGCGCGGTCCAGCGTCTGCCGCTCGGCCTCGGCGTCGTAATCATCCGGGGCGACGTAATGCGCTTGGGTATCGCGGCGGTCGTCCACCTCACACCTCGCGCTTTGCCGCGGTCAGCCGGATCCGCGGGTCCAGCATCGCCAGCAGAATGTCGGAGATCAGCATCCCGATCAGCGTCAGAATCGAGACGAACAGCAGGATGAACCCGGCCATGAAAATGTCCTGGCTCTTCAGGGCCTGTAGCAGGATCGGGCCGATGGTCGGCAGGCTCATCACCACCGAGATCATCACCGAGCCGGAAACGAGCTGCGG
>Ga0224508_10000331_pt1 | contig 47562 bp, 46 predicted proteins | sample SF_Jan12_sed_USG_4_FD_170157 | JGI IMG/M metagenome (GOLD analysis project Ga0224508, IMG submission 170157) | Sediment microbial communities from San Francisco Bay, California, United States - SF_Jan12_sed_USGS_21 | ecosystem: Environmental > Aquatic > Marine > Sediment | place: USA... | reverse complement strand
GGGCTCGACCGATGCCAGCCGAATCCGGGGAATTTCTGTATGCTCGAGAATCTCACTCAGCAGGCGATACAGACTGGAACCGGTATCGCTGCCATAACCACCGACATGCACGCCGGTCAGCGCGACTTCCCGGACACCCTGTTGATGCAACAGGTTTATTTCGGCCAGGATCTCTACCTCGTCACGGCTGCGTTCGGCGCCCCTTGCAAGTGTGACGATGCAATAAGTGCAGCGATAGCGGCAACCATCCTGGATCTTGATAAATCCGCGATGGCGACCACGCAATAGCAGTGCATTTAGTGATTCCCCAACCACTGGCTCACTTGATTCGTCACAGGCGTCTCGATCACTAACCAGTTCAAGAGCTTGATCAACCAGTTGTTCCTTGTGTTGATTATTTACGACGAGGTCAACACCGAGGTAATTCTGGACTACATCGGGATTGAGACTTGCGTGACAGCCGGTAACGACCAGCTGCGCACGCGGATTTTTACGCTGCAAACGCCCGACCTGTTGGCGTGATTTGCGATCCGCCTGTGCAGTAACGGCACAGGAGTTAAACACAACGATATCGGCTTCCTCGACATCGGTGGTCACCTGGTGCCCGCGCTGCATGAACTGGTTAGCCCAGGTTTCAAGCTCGGCCTCGTTGAGTCGGCAGCCTAGCGCCTGGAAATTGATAAACACGAATCGATAGCTCTTGAAAAAGTTCGCGGATTCTAACAACTTCCACCCCCAAAACCCACCTCCTTCAGGTCGCCATCCGGGAAGTATCTCCACAAAAGACGCTCCCAACCGGCGCAAGCGCCGGTTGGTCCATCCATGGAATCGCTTGGAGCTCGGCATCCTGCCTCGCTACACTTTTGCGGAGATACTTCCCGGATGGCTCCCGATCGAGGTGTGACCACAGGCGAGTTTTTACCGGACGCTGTGCAACAGGGATGTTGCACGCGAGCCTACATGGACGTATTCACGGCGTTCCGGTAAAAACTCGCCTGTGGTTGCACCGGTGGCTTATAACTGGGTTAGCGGACTTTGGCGCTGGCGGAGTCGGTATTGCCGCGGTTGTCGAGCCAGGAGATGGTAATCGTGTCGCCTTTGCGACCGGGGATTTGAAAAGACAAAAACGGATTTCTCGAAATCGATTTCCCCCAGAACGCTTCCATGACAATGCGCCGGTTACGGCTGACGATAACTTCCTTGATGAAATGGGGTGGAATTTTCTTGCCCGTTTTCTTTACTTTTCGTCGTCCGGTTTCCATCGGATGGTTGATAACGCTCTTGACGATTACCTGCCCATCGGTCTCGTATGCGCGAATCTTCAGGGTTCTGACCATTACGACTCTCCGCAGTCATTACGACCCACGCGAACCGGTCGTTTGTTGGTATGTAAAACCCCGTCGGCCTTGACGATAACCAGCAAATCACTGGTATCGGCCATCCTGATTCGTGTCGACACAAAATTTTGCTCTTCGTAAAGCTTGAAATAGGCGGTAAAAGGCGATTCGTTGCCGGTTACCACGAGTGAAATCGACTCGGTATTTTCAAAACCGGACTTGATCCTGACAGGGACCATATTGGCATCACTGGCAATATGGGGTGCGTCGATTTCGATCTTGCTACTTTCACCAATATCAGTCGTACCAAATGCTTCACGCAAGGCATCCGGTATGTCTTTTGCCAAAAAGGCCCCGGTTGGATAGGCGCTAATCGCAATCCCCGGGAACAACAGTCCGGTGACGCCTAGCTGAAGGCTCGCTTTCAATAGGGTTCGTCTTTTCATGCACAGTGCCTGCTACTGACAACAATATTCGGGTTACGAGGTAGCTATCGGCAATAATGCAAAAAGCTTTATTCCAGTGGCTGATAAATTTTATTTCTCTAACAGTATCAGTCGTTTTTCGCGGGCCTTTGACTCGGTAGCAAGATCGGTCTCGGGTAAATTAAGTACCTGGTCGTAGAGTCTTATCGCTTGTTGCGGATTTCCGGTAATACGATGAAACTCCGCTTCGGCCATCATGCGCAGCGAGGGTTGTTGCAGGGACTCGTATATTTCCGATAACTCGAAATAGACCTGTTGATTTTCCGGAAACCTGTTTTCAAGCTGCCTGCCGATGACCAGGGCAGACTCATATTGCCCAACCAGCTTGAGCAAGCGCAGCAAGTGCATCGAAAGGACGTAATCACCCGGGAAAATATCGAGCAACCGCCGATACACCAGCTCCGCCTCGGTTTCGCGTTCGAGGTGTTCCAGATTCTCCGCAAAAGCGATGCCGTACCAGATATTATCGCTATCGCGACGGTATAGATCGACGAGCATCTTATCGGCCCGCGCATAGTTTGCGGCCTGGATCGATGCCAGTGCGCGCAGAAAGTCGCTTCCCTGGTCCGGTAAATGATCGCTGCTCGCGAATTGCAGAAAATCCTTGAATAACAAAAAATCATCCACCTGATTCCCGCCTGGCGGCATTTTTTCTGCTCGTCCCATTGCTTCAGCGACTCGATTGTTGCTCAGAGGGTGAGTACGCAGATACTCGATACCGAGCCCGGAGCTACCCGAGAGCTTTCCCATGATGTCGAAAAACTCGACCATGCCCTGAGGATCGAAGTGTGCATCACCCATCAGTCCAATTCCGATTCGATCGGCTTCATACTCGTTTTCCCGGGTAAAATTGACCATCGCCTGCTGGCCACCGGCGATGCCACCATAAAGTACCGCAGACCCGGCCGATCCCCCAAGCGCCAGGCCTGCGATCATCGCGAGAATTGTTTTGGTATTCACCTCGCTTCCCTTTTCCATCGAATCGAGCCCATGCCTTAACTCGACATGGGCTATTTCATGCGCCATTACCGAAGCTAATTGATGCTGGGTGCGCGCCTTCGCGATGAGTCCCCGGTTAATACCAATGTAGCCACCGGGAACGGCGAACGCGTTTACTGCATCATCACGAACAATGAAGAAACGATAATCGCGTACTCGATTATCAATACCCGCCAGCAGGCGAAAACCGAGGTCATTGATATAGCGATCGAGCAAAGGGTTGGTCTCGACCAAACCTACTGACAGCAGCTTCCTGTAAACCGAGCGCCCCAGTTTCATCTCTCGCTCGATATTAATCGATGCATTTTCACCGAGGCTCGGTAAATCTGACCTGGCACTGGAGGTCAAACTGATTAACAACAGCAAAACTGTTACAACCCCTAATCGAGCAGAAAGGGCAAATTCTTGCAATCGTCGGAAATGTTCAGGCATAACAACGCCATCAATTGGAAATTGGTCTATATTAGAATAATATCGACACGGCAGTATAGTAATCGTTCCCGAAGCTCATATTCAATGTCCAGAATAAAAGAAATTAGCGTTTCTGATTTGCATCGCATGTTACGCAAAGAAGATCATTTTGAATTACTTGATATCCGTACCCCTGCGGAGATCGAGCGCGGGGTTTTGCCTAACGCCAGGACCCTGGCGATGCACCTGGTTCCTTTAAAACTCAACTACTTTTCGGAATCGCCCCGACAAATCGTCATATACTGTCGAACGGGTAGTCGCTCTGCACAGGTTTGCCGCTTTTTAAACCAGCAAGGTATTAATAACGTCATCAGTTTGCGCGGTGGTGTCGTCAAGTGGGCGTCGGGAGGTCATGCGCTGCAACCTGAACCCGTCGAAGTTATCGCATAACTTCAGTCCCGCTTGCCTTTTAAAAAGTCCTGGCATATAAATGCAGCCTTGCAAGACCGGTTAACCAAATGATGGACATATCTCATGACTGAATTTGATCGTGAACTTGATGCCTCTGGACTGAATTGCCCCCTACCCATATTAAGAGCCAGGAAAACGCTGACCGACATGGAACGCGGTAAAGTCCTGAAAGTGATCTCTACCGATCAGGGTTCATTAAAGGACTTTGAGGCCTTTTCAAAACAGACCAACAATCCTCTACTGTTTTCCGGCGAGGAAGGTGGGAAATTCGTATTTTTACTGAAGAAATCCTGAACTTGCTGATCCTGCAGAAAAAATCATTCGGCCCGGGTTAAATCAATTCCGGCCAGCATTTTCCGATAATATCGGGCCAACCCGCTTAAATTGCATGTTTTTTGGGATTTCTTCAATAAATCCAAGCTGTTATTTAGTGCATTTGTATTTTAACCATAATAGAATTTTGGGTTTGGCGTAAACAATTGCGCTTTTTTAACGCTAGTAACAGAGGTTAGTGTGGAATTATCGGGTTCTGAAATAATAATCCAGTTTTTAAAGGACGAAGGTGTCAAACACCTCTTCGGTTACCCTGGCGGTGCCGTATTGCATATTTACGATGCACTGCAAAAGCAGGACGACGTAGAGCATATCCTGGTGCGCCATGAGCAAGGTGCAACGCATGCTGCGGACGGCTACGCGCGGGCGACCGGCAAACCGGGTGTTTGCCTGGTGACTTCGGGCCCCGGGGCGACTAACGCAATTACCGGAATTGCTACCGCTTACATGGACTCGATTCCATTGGTTGTTCTGACCGGCCAGGTTCCAAGCCACGCGATCGGCAGTGATGCGTTCCAGGAAGTCGACGCGGTGGGCGTATCCCGACCTTGCGTCAAGCATAACTTCCTGGTCAAGGATTTGAACAAGCTGGCAGAGACCCTGAAAAAAGCATTTTATGTCGCTACTACCGGTCGGCCCGGCCCGGTGGTCGTTGATATTCCGAAAGACATTACCGCTCCGCATATCAAGATTCCTTACCAGTACCCGGAAAAGATCGAGCTACGCTCATACAATCCGAACTTCAAGGGCCACCCACGCCAGATCAAGCGCGCGGTCGAGTTGATCCTCAATGCCAAGCGACCAATGATCTATACCGGTGGCGGCATCATTTTAGATAATGCCTCCGAGGAGTTACGCAACTTTGTACGTAAGCTGGGATATCCAATCACACAGACCCTGATGGGCCTCGGTGCCTTCCCGGGAACTGATCCCCATTTCATCGGTATGCTCGGCATGCACGGCACCTACGAAGCCAACATGGCGATGCACGAATGCGATGTTTTAATTTGTATCGGGGCGCGTTTCGACGATCGAATTACCGGCGTGACCAGCAAGTTCTGTCCCTATGCGCAAGTTATTCATATCGACATCGACCCGGCCTCGATTTCAAAGACGATAAATGCCGACATCCCGATCGTCGGGGGTGCAAAACAGGTTCTGGTCGAATTGATTAAGCAGCTTGACCAGACCGAGCTTAAAGTCGATAAAAAGGCGCTCGATGCCTGGTGGAAAACCATCAAGTCCTGGCAATCACAAAACAGCTTCGCTTACGAACAAAAGAAAGGTCTGATTCAGCCACAGGCAGCAATAGAGGAACTCTACAAAGTTACCAATGGCGACGCCTACATTACTTCCGACGTCGGTCAGCACCAGATGTATGCCGCACAGTTCTACCATTTCGATGAGCCGCGTCGCTGGATCAATTCCGGGGGTCTCGGCACCATGGGTTTCGGGCTTCCCGCGGCAATGGGAGTTAAACTCGCTTTCCCCGATAAGGACGTTGCCTGCGTTACCGGTGAAGGCAGTATACAGATGTGTATCCAGGAGCTGTCGACCTGCCTGCAGTACGACCTACCGGTCAAGATCATTAATCTTAATAACCGCTATCTCGGCATGGTTCGCCAGTGGCAGGAATTTTTCTATGAGAAGCGCTATTCGCATGTTTACATGGATTCGCTGCCCGATTTCGTCAAGCTGGCCGAGGCCTACGGGCACGTCGGTATTCTCGTCGAAAACCCCGACGATCTGCATGATGCAATGGTAGAAGCCTTCAAACTGAAAGACAGAACGGTATTTCTCGACATCATTACCGACCAGGAAGCTAACGTTTACCCGATGATTTCGGCAGGCAAGGCTCATAACGAAATGGATATCTCCCCGCTGCAGCAAAAGGTGCAGGCGTCACTTAAGGCGAAGGGAGAACTGGTTTAATGCGACACATTATTTCCCTGCTGGTCGAAAACGAGGCCGGCGCACTGTCTCGTATTTCCGGGCTGTTTTCCGCGCGCGGTTATAACATCGAATCGCTGACGGTTGCCACCACAGAAGACCATACGCTTTCACGCATGACGATTATTACGACCGGCTCGGATCGAATCATCGAGCAGATTACCAAGCAACTCAATAAGCTGGTTGACGTGGTCAAGCTGCAGGACTTTACCGAGGGTAATTTCATCGAACGTGAAATGATGTTCGTCAAGGTCAAGGCCGATGGTGAGTCCCAACGTGCCGAGGTTAAACGACTATCGGATATATTCCGTGCACGAATCATCGACGTCACCGATACCACCTTCTGCATCGAGTTGACCGGTGCCGGCGACAAGCTTGATGCGTACATCAAGGCCATGCATGAAAACAACATCGTCGAGGTGGTACGCTCCGGCTCCATGGGCATCATGCGCGGTGAAAAAGCGCTTACCCTGTAAAGGCCCAGAATTATTCTTAATAACAACACACCAACCATGTGTGACACGAGGCAGTTATGAACATTTATTACGATAAGGATTGCGATTTATCCATCATCCAGGGCAAGAAGGTTACCGTTGTCGGCTATGGCTCCCAGGGCCATGCGCACGCTAATAATCTTAAAGATTCAGGCGTTGACGTTACCGTGGCACTGCGTGAGGGCTCGGCTTCGGCCGCCAAGGCCGAGGCAGCAGGCCTGACTGTCAAAAACACCGCCGATGCGATCCGCGAAGCCGATGTCGTCATGATCCTGACCCCGGATGAATTCCAGAGCGCTCTTTACCTAAATGAAGTCGAACCCAATATCAAGCAGGGTGCGGCGATGGCTTTTGCCCATGGTTTCGCTATTCACTACAACCAGGTTGTGCCGCGTGCCGATCTCGACGTCATCATGATTGCCCCCAAGGCACCCGGACATACGGTACGTTCCGAGTTTGCCAAGGGCGGTGGCATCCCGGATTTAATTGCAATCCAGCAGGATGCCTCGGGTATGGCGAAAGAACTGGCGCTATCCTATGCCGCAGGCATCGGTGGCGGTCGCACTGCAATCATCGAAACAACCTTCAGAGACGAAACCGAAACCGACCTCTTCGGTGAGCAAACCGTACTCTGTGGTGGCACCATCGAACTGGTCAAGGCTGGATTCGAAACCCTGGTCGAAGCCGGATATGCCCCCGAGCTCGCCTATTTCGAATGCCTGCATGAGCTCAAGTTAATCGTTGATTTGATCCATGAAGGCGGCATTGCCAACATGAATTACTCGATTTCAAATAATGCCGAGTATGGGGAATACACCACCGGTCCGAAAATCATCAACGAGGAAAGCCGCTGGGCGATGAAGGAGTGCCTGAACGATATACAAAGCGGTGCCTATGCGAAAAAGTTTATCAGCGAGGGCCAGTCCAACTATCCCGAAATGACGGCGTGGCGTCGCAATAACGCGGCCCATCAGATCGAGCAGGTGGGTGCCCAGCTGCGCGCGATGATGCCCTGGCTCAGCGCCAATGCATTGGTGGATAAATCCAAGAACTAATCTGATTAACGGACACCCGGTGCCGGTCCTGTAACGATGGATGACAGCAACCCGAAAGAAACCCGCAAAAAAATGCCTAAGGGTATTTACCTGTTGCCCAACATGTTTACCACGGGTGCACTATTTGCCGGGTTTTACGCGATCATCGCGGCGATGAACGGGCGTTTTGAGGTCGCTGCAATCGCAATCTTCCTGGCGGGTTTACTCGACGGACTCGACGGTCGAGTAGCTCGCCTGACCAACACCCAATCTGCCTTTGGTGCCGAGTACGACAGCCTCTCCGACATGGTTTCATTCGGTGTCGCGCCAGCCCTGATTGTGTACCTGTGGTCTTTGGTATATCTGCGCGATGTATCGGTGTTCATGGGTAAGCTGGGCTGGCTGGCGGCATTTATTTACGCGACCTCTACCGCGCTGCGCCTGGCAAGATTCAATACCCAGATCGGCGTCGCCGATAAACGCTATTTTCAGGGCCTCGCCAGTCCGGCAGCGGCGGCCGTGGTCATGGGTGCGGTCTGGGTTTGTGAAAGCTACGATATTATTGGCGAGGACGTGGTCTACGCGGCGCTGGTGCTGACCATAGCGGCCGGGATATTGATGGTTTCCAAATTCCCCTACTACAGTTTCAAGGATTTCGATTTACGCGAACGCGTACCCTTTGTATCACTTTTAGCGGTGGTGCTGGTCTTCGTTTTTCTATCGATCGAAACAGCGACCGTGCTGTTTTCCTGTTTTTTCCTGTACATGTTGTCAGGCCCAATCGTTTCTTTATTTCGCTGGAATCGCAAGCGCATGCGCCTGGCAGAGTCGAAACAGGATACAACTCCCGACTCGTAAGTCGGAGATTTTGCTTGGCAAGCATGCCAGAGTTGGCTATATTCCATTTTATGCAATCGCGGTACACCAGTTCTCAATTCGCATCTCCAGCCCGTCTGGAACTCCTGCCTGCGTACCTGCTGCTATCTCTGCTACTCGCTCTGCTGCCGTAAGGCAGATCACAGAACTCCTGACGAGGGCAAACGTAAACAATACCCAATTTATTTAACGTTTAGAAGAACGAGATAGCCATGAGCAAAGACAAATTAATCATTTTTGACACCACGCTGCGTGATGGTGAGCAGAGTCCCGGCGCGTCGATGACGCGTGACGAAAAAATTCGTATCGCCCGGGCGCTGGAATTGATGAAAGTCGACATTATCGAAGCCGGTTTTCCGATTGCGAGCGAAGGTGATTTCGAATCGGTCAGGGCCGTTGCCGAAATCATAAAAGACAGTACCGTATGTGGTCTTGCGCGAGCCAAGCAGATCGATATCGAGCGCGCCGGCGACGCCATCAAACCTGCCAATTCGGGTCGGATTCATACTTTTCTGGCGACCTCCCCGATTCACATGGAACAGAAGCTGCGGATGACTCCCGACCAGGTGGTTGATGCCGCGGTAGACGCAGTTCGCAGGGCGCGACAGTACACCGACGATGTCGAATTTTCTCCAGAAGATGCGGGCCGCTCCGAACCGGATTTCCTTTGCCGCGTCATCGAGGCGGTAATTGCAGAAGGCGCGACCACGATCAATATCCCGGATACCGTGGGTTACAATGTGCCTCACCAGTTCGGCGATTTAATCAGCGACCTGATGGAACGCATTCCGAACTCCGATAAGGCGGTTTTTTCGGTGCATTGCCACAATGACCTGGGGCTTGCCGTCGGTAATTCGTTGTCGGCCGTATTGCACGGTGCGCGGCAGGTTGAATGTACAATAAACGGCCTCGGTGAACGTGCCGGTAACGCATCGTTAGAGGAAATCGTCATGGCGGTGCGAACCCGCCAGGATATATTCCCCTGCGATACCGATCTCGATACCACGCAGATCATGAACTGTTCGAAAATGGTTTCGGGCATAACAGGTTTCACGGTTCAGCCGAATAAGGCCATTGTCGGTGCCAATGCATTCGCACATGAATCCGGCATCCACCAGGATGGCGTGCTGAAATCACGCGAGACTTACGAAATCATGCGGGCCCAGGATGTTGGCTGGACGACTAACAAGCTGGTCCTCGGCAAACATTCAGGCCGCAATGCCTTTAAATCGCGCATGGCGGAGCTGAATATCGAGTTCGCTTCAGAGGAAGAACTTAACGAGGTGTTTACCCGTTTCAAGACCCTGGCGGACAAGAAACACGATATCTTCGATGAAGACCTGTTAGCGCTGGTTAACGAAGCCGCCCTTGAAACCGAAAACGAAACCATCAAACTGGTGAGCCTCAGGGTTTGCTGCGAAACCGGTGAAACTCCCTGCGCCACGATGACGCTAAATATCGACGGTAGCGAGCAGCAGGCCGAGGCCAATGGCGATGGACCGGTGGATGCGTGTTTCAAGGCAATCGAAAAGTTAACCGAAACCGGCGTCAACCTGCAGCTTTATTCGGTGAACGCGATTACCACCGGGACTGACTCCCAGGGCGAGGTTACCGTCAGGGTAGAGAAAGACGGACGGATTATCAATGGCCAGGGCGCCGATACGGATATCGTCATTGCCTCGGCAAAGTCCTATATCAATGCCTTGAACAAGGTAATCAACAGTGCCGATCGCACCCACCCCCAACTGGGAGACGTGTAAACGGCGATGTTAACCGAGCGGCAACAGCACTGCCTTAAGGGAATCGGCATTCAGGCATGGAGTGAACGTGTTGATACTCTCGACAACAGGCCTGCAAACGGGCCTGTTGTCGAGATTGCTCGCGAACCAGTACCGCAAGCAGTAGAAAATCCCGTCGATAGCTCGCCGCAGGAAGTTGCCGCGGAAAATCCTGTTGTCAGGACCCCTGCTGCGACGAGTTTCGATTCCTGGGATTCGCTCATCGATGCCATTCATGATTGCAAGGCCTGTGAGCTCGGTGATAACTGTACTCAGAAAGTACCCGGGGTCGGTGATCGACAGGCTGATTTATTGATCATCGGTGAAGGCCCCGGACACGATGAAGACATCCGTGGCGAACCTTTCGTTGGACGCTCGGGGCAACTGTTAGATCGTATGCTGGCAGCAATCGGTATTGCGCGAGAACAGGTCTACATAACCAATATCGTCAAATGCCGCCCACCCAACAATCGTGATCCGAGGCAGGATGAAGCACAACAATGCCGCGCCTACCTGGAAGCGCAAATAGAGCAGATTGCACCAAAAGTTATCCTCTCGGTGGGCCGTGTATCCGCCCATAATCTGCTCGGCAGCAATCAACCGGTTGGCAAGCTGATTCAGCAAATGCATAAACTGCCCGGAACCGAAATTCCGCTTAAAGTCACCTACCATCCGGCCTACCTGTTGCGTAACCCTTCAGCCAAGGCCATCGCCTGGCAGGACTTAAAACTGCTACACCAAATGTTGCGATGAAAAATTCCGAGTTGTGCTTTCGGCGCATGACCCTCGCCGACATAAGATGGGTCATGAAGGTCGAGCGCGAGGTATACCAGTTTCCCTGGACTGATAAAATCTTCAACGATTGTATTCGCGTCGGCTACTACTGCTGGATAGCGTTGCAACAGCAAAAAATTGTCGGCCACGCGGTCATCAGCGTTACCGCGGGAGAGAGCCACATGCTCAACCTGTCGATCGCCAGGGAACACCAACGCAAGGGCTACGGTAGGCAGTTTATCGAGTTCCTGATCGATGAGGCCCGCGAGAGGAATGCACAAACCATGTTACTCGAGGTACGTCCAAGCAATGCCGCCGCGATAAGTTGCTATAATTCGGCGGGCTTTAACGAAATTGGATGCCGCAAAGACTACTACCCGGCATCCGAAGGTCGCGAGGATGCCCTGCTGTTTGCGCGGCATATTTCACAAACGGCCGACCTGCACAACAGCTAGCTGCCCTTTCTAGTAAATTTGGAAGTTATAGATGTCCGATATTGACGAAATGCGTCGACGCCGCACCTTTGCGATTATTTCGCACCCGGACGCCGGCAAGACAACCGTTACCGAGAAGCTGTTATTGTTCGGCAAGGCGATCCAGATGGCGGGAACCGTAAAGAGCCGTAAGGCTTCCCGGCACGCGACTTCTGACTGGATGGAGCTCGAAAAGCAGCGCGGCATTTCGGTCACTTCATCGGTCATGCAATTTCCCTATCGCGACATCATTATCAACCTCCTCGATACACCCGGCCACGAGGATTTTTCAGAAGACACCTATCGAACCCTGACCGCGGTTGACTCCGCCCTTATGGTCATTGACTGCGCCAAGGGGGTCGAGGCACGCACCATCAAACTGATGGAAGTCTGCCGGCTGCGCGATACGCCAATAATCACTTTCATTAACAAGCTCGATCGCGAAGGTCGTGATCCGATCGACTTGCTGGACGAAGTTGAGGACGTGCTCAAGATTCGATGCGCGCCGATCACCTGGCCCATCGGTATGGGAAAAAACCTGAAAGGCGTTTTCCATTTGCTCAACGACTCGGTGCACCTGTTTTCGGCAAGTGATGCGGAAAAGATATCATCTGGTGAAGTCATAGAGGGTCTGGATAATCCGAGAATTGACGACGTGCTAGGCGAGATGGCAGACGAGTTGCGCGAAGAAATCGAACTGGTGCGCGGTGCGTCCAGTGAATTCGATCTGGATAGTTATCTGAAAGGCGAACTGACCCCGGTCTTTTTTGGTTCCGCCATCAATAATTTTGGCATGGCTGAACTGCTCGATGCCTTCAAAGAGTATGCTCCGCATCCCACGGCGCGCCCTGCCAGGAGTCGCAACGTTGCCGCTGAAGAAGACAAGCTCACCGGATTCGTGTTCAAGATCCAGGCAAACATGGACAAGCAACACCGTGACCGGATTGCCTTTATGCGTATCTGTTCCGGTAAATACACTCGAGGCATGAAAGTCAGGCATGTCCGTATCGGCAAGGATATGAAAATTCCGGACGCGCTGACCTTTTTTGCCGCAGATCGTGGTCACGTCGAGGAAGCCTATACTGGCGATATCATCGGCATCCACAATCATGGCACCATTCGTATCGGCGACAGCTTCAGCCAGGGCGAGCAACTTGCTTTCACCGGCATCCCCAATTTCGCGCCCGAGTTATTCAGACGTGCCCAGTTGAAAGACCCGCTTAAAATGAAAGCCCTGCTCAAAGGGCTGACCCAGTTATGCGAGGAAGGCGCAACCCAGTTATTCAGGCCGGTTGCTAACAACGACCTGATTCTCGGCGCGGTCGGAGTGCTCCAGTTCGACGTGGTTGCCCATCGTCTCAAGGATGAATATGGGGTCGACTGCCAGTTTGAAGCGGTTAATGTTAGTACCGCACGCTGGATCTCCTCTGCCGACGATAAGAAACTGGATGAATTTAAAAGCAAGATGCGAAACAACCTGGCGCTTGATCACGCCGGCGATCTTGCCTACGTCGCCCCATCAAGAGTCAACCTGACGATGACGGAAGAGCGCTGGCCTGAGATCGAATTTCTTGCAACACGAGAGCACGGCGACTATGAAACAGACTAGGTGGCTCGTTGTTGCCGCTGGTTTTGTTGTTTTAACTACCAGTCATTTCGCTGTCGCGGCTGCAGGTCTCGCAACGCGAGATCTCAATCCTATATTACAACCCATCTATTTACCTACGCTGGCACCGGTCAAGGAAGAGAACGGTTGGCTACTCGCTCACAGTCTTTATATAACCAACACGTTCCAGGAAAAAAGCAAGAACGGCGAGAGTCTCGTTATCGATGCGGAAAACTATCGCTACGAACTTGGCCTCAGTTACCGCAAGGACAACTGGTTAACACAGATAAACATTCCTTTCATGGCTAACAGTGGCGGTGAACTCGATGGACTCATCGATGGCTGGCACGACTTTTTCGGATTACCGGAGGGTGATCGAGATGACTTTTCCAAGGACGATATAAACATTGAATATGTGCGCGATAGCATCGTCGAATATTCGCAGGACAAGTCCAGTAGCGGTCTTGGAGATCTTTCAATCGCACTGGGTCATCAGCTTTCTGACGGGCCCGCGTATTTCGTCGGCATCGAGTTACCCACCGGTTCGGAATCCGATTACAGCGGTAATGAAGCGATCGACCTGGCAATCTGGGTCACCCATGAGAAACAGATCGATGCCGAAATGACCGTCTATGGCTTACTGGGACTCAGTTTTCCCGGTGACGACGGTAGCCTGGAAGGATTAATCGTCGATGAAATCTGGGTTGCCCAGGTAGGCCTCGATTACCGATTCAATGACAAATTAATCGGAACCGCACAGTTTGATTTTCACTCCGCAACGATTGAAGACAGTGACTTGAAAGCATTTGGCAACTCGCTCCAGATTCAGCTCGGCCTCGGCTTCCTGCAATTGTTCGAAAATCATCGGCTCGACCTGTTTTTCTCCGAAGATATCATGGTGGGTACCGCACCAGACATCACTTTTGGTGCCCGACTAATCAGGGATTTCTGATTCCGCCTCAATCCTCGAGCCGGGTGACGATTTGCGGATCGCTTTCCAGGGTTCGATGCACCGGACACATATCTGCAATCTCGAGTAATCGATCGCGCTGCTCCTCACTGAGATCACCTACCAGTGTAATCTTGCGCGTGATGCGCTCGATCTTGTCATTACAATCGATACAATCCTCGGCATGCACACGCTCGTGTAACAGCCGGATCGTCACATCCTCAAGTGGCAGCTTCTTGCGATTGGCATACATGCGCAAGGTCATCGAGGTACAGGCGCCCAACGACATCAGTAACAGGTCGTAAGGCGTGGGACCCAGGTCCGAGCCCCCGTACTTCAAGGGTTCGTCAGCTCGCAGGAAATGACTGGTACTGTACATACCACGTAAAAACTGTTGATTCAGTTCAGAGATCAGAACCTCGCCGTCAACAAGATCAGGTTTTTCGGAACTTTCCTCGTCTATTTCAAGATCAAGATAGCGGCTGGCCCAGGAGGCGATCGTAGCTGCGACATATTCTGCATCGGCAGCCTTGCTCAGCAAGTGGTCAGCCCGGTCAAGCGAGATGAAACTCTTGGGATGTCTTGCCGCCTGGTAAATACTGGCCGCCTCATCGATCGATACGATCGCATCGACAGGAGAATGAAACACCAGTAGTGCAGCATCCAGATCCCGGATTTTCTCGGTCGACGAATACCGGTCGATATCATCGAGAAACTGTTTTTTGATGGAAAACTCGCGGGCACCCAGTTTAACCACCGCCTCACCCTGTTGCTGGATCAGGTCGGCCTTATCCTGAAACAGGTGCGAAACATGTTGTGCGGTTGCAGGTGCGCCGATGGTTACGACCGCTTTTATTGAGTCCAGGTTTGCTGCCGCACCTAAAACCGCGGCACCACCCAGACTATGGCCTATCAGAATTTGCGGGGCTCGATATTGCGTTTCGAGTGCCTTTGCAGCGAGAATCAAATCTTCAATATTTGAAGAAAAATTGGTATTGGCAAAATCACCGTCGCTGTTGCCCAATCCGGTAAAGTCAAAACGCAGAACTGCTATGCCTTGCGCTGCCAGGGCGCGGCTGATTCTCGACGCAGCGGCAATATCCTTGCCACAGGTAAAACAGTGCGCAAACAACGCATAACTGGAAATATCTTCTGTATGCTCAGGCAGTTCAAGCAGTCCTGCCAGTTTTTCACCATTGGAATTCTCGAATTCCAGTTTTATTTTTTTCATCAGATGCTCACCAAGGGGTTATCATTCTGTGACTAAGGGTAAAGCGACAGGTTCCCGTTGAAGAAGCAGTTTAATCGATTTCTACGCTGGATATTGTTTCGCTGGGTAAAAGTCGAGGTTTTTCCTGCGGACAATCCGGCTTCAATCATAGATCCCGAGCGGCCAACGCTTTACGTGCTCGCCGATCGGGGCATCAGCGATTTACTGGTTCTGATCCAGATCAGCCACCGATGCGGCCTTCCCGAGCCGATTGCACGTATCCCGATCGACGCCTTGAGCCATCATCATTCGGTTTACAGCATCGCCTCGCGTAATCCGCTCATCGACTGGATCAAACGTCGGCGCAAACACTCGGCAATGCTGAACGACCTGATGCAGGCATTCGTTGTAGACGAAAACCTCGACCTGCAGGTCGTGCCGGTATCGGTTTTCTGGGGCCGTCCCCTGGCCCGACACAAAAACTGGTTACAGGTGCTGTTCGCGGACACCTGGTCGCTTGCCGGGCGCACACGCAAGTTTTTTACGATTTTAATTCATGGTCGCAACGCACGGCTGATTTTTTCGCAGGCGCTCGATTTTCGAGATCTGGTTGAACAGAATGGTAATGATGAACAGGATTTACAGGAATCGCTGATTACCACATTGCGTCAACAGCGAGAGGCGACTTTCGGACCCCAGATTAAAAGTCACCAACATTTGTCAGCGCAGGTCATCGAAGACCAGATTGTTCAGCAACTGATATTCGAAGAGGCTGGCAGTACCCAGCAAATTTTAACCAGGGCACACCGCTATTGCCGCGAGATATTCGCTGACTGCACTCAACTCACAATTGAAGTCATGCTGCGCCTGTTACGCGCCTTCTGGAATCGATTCTACAGCGGCATCAATATCTACAATGCCGAGCGAATTCGTGAAGCCGCCCTGACCCACCAGTTGGTATATGTGCCCTGCCATCGCAGCCATGTCGATTACTTATTGCTCTCCTACGTCATTTACAACGAAAACCTGGCGATACCTTATATCGCCGCGGGAGATAATCTTAATATTCCCTTCATCGGGCGCATTCTGCGTGGCGGCGGCGCTTTTTTTATCCGTCGTAGCTTCAAGGATAATCGAATCTACAACGCGGTCATGCGCGCCTATGTAAATCAGCTGATCAAACTCGGGGTTCCGCTTGAGTACTTTATCGAGGGGGGTCGCAGTCGCACTGGCAGAATGCTAAAACCCAAATTCGGCATGTTGGGCATGACGGTCGACGCCTATATTAAAAGCCAGGTCCGACCGCTCGCCTTTGTTCCGGTTTATATCGGGTATGAAAAACTTGTCGAACGAAAATCGTACCTGGGTGAGCTCTACGGACACAAAAAGAAACGTGAATCAACGCTGGGAGCTTTACGGGCGATATTCAGGCTTAAAGGACATTACGGCAAGGTAACTGCGAGTTTCGGTGAACCGATCGAGCTAGGCGGGTTGCTTGAAAAACACTGCAGCGATTGGTCAACTCGAGGCGCGAAAATCGCGCACAAGCCTGACTGGTATATCGCCAGCTTGCGACATCTCGCGCAGGAAATTATGTATGGTATTAATCGCGCCTGTGTCATCAATCCGGTGAATTCAATCGCAACCATTTTGCTGGCAACACCCAGGCAAAGCATCGAAATCGAGGAACTCGTAAGCCAGGCCAAATTACATCACCGGCTCATCCGCGGGGCTCATTGCCTGGCATCGATTCGCATCGAGGGCAAGGTGAACAAGAAACAAATCAAGCGCATTGCACGCGAGAAGATTATTCACATCCGCAAGCACGAACTCGGTGATATTGTTTATCTCAAGCCCGAAGACTCGGTCCTCATTGGCTACTATCGAAACAATAGCCTGCATAGCCTGGTTATTCCGGCCCTGATCGCCTGTTGCTTTGTTAATGTCCGGCGGGTCCCGCGCGCCAGTGTGCAACGCAAAATCAGGTTGCTCTACCCGTTCCTGAAATCGGAACTGCAACTCGAGTGGCAGGATTCCAGTCTCGAGGAAATTGTCGATGAGTGCATTGCCTGTCTTATCGACGCATCCCTGCTCGAACAGGTTGACAAGGATTTACGGCGACCGCGACGCAGTAATCACGAGTTCATACAATTGAACAGGCTGGCCCACATCGTTCAGCCGATCCTCGAACGTTACTACATGACCTTTATCGTGTTATGGCAGACTTCTGCCGAACCATTGCCCGAAGCAGCGCTAGAACATCGCTGCCACTTGCTCGCGCAAAAGATCTCGATGATTTACGGCATTAACTCGCCCGACTTTTTTGACCGACTGTTGTTCCGGGACTTCATCGAGACCATGCTCGAAAACGAATACCTGGTAAAAAACGATCAAGAGCAGCTCGAATTCGCGACGGAATTCGATTACGTCAGCCTCGACCTACGCAACCTGCTCAGCACCGAAGTCCGCAGCAGCATCCTCTCCCTCATAAAAGCCGCCCCCCAGTAAACAATCTCTCCACTAGGGGCCCGGTTATCAGTTTATCTTTGCGGGTACGCCGTACCGATGCGTCGGACCGATACATCCATGCAGGCTCGCGAGTACTGAGAAGGCAACCAATGACCCCCCTTGCGACTGGCTAGGTGGCCTGCGGCTTCCCGAAAAAGCATCGATTTTAAAAGGCAAGGCGAGACTCGACCTCCTTGTCTCGACTCGCCACAGGCCGCGTCCCTGCGGCCTGACCTTTTAAAATCGATGCTTTTTCGGCACCTAGCCTTTACGTCGCAAGGGGGGTCATTGGTTGCCGCCTGAGATACTAGAATCCTTGAGAAAAACCCGAACCAGAGTTTCGAATACGAAGATGATAGTTGCCCCCGTGGGTGAATGCCTGCAAAAGTGTAGCGCGGCAGGGATGCCGCGCTCCAAGCGAATACAGGGATGTACCAACCGGCGTTTGCGCCGGTTGGTAGCGCCTTTTGCGGGCATTCACCCACGGGGGCAACGGAGGGACTGTATACAGGGGTTAGAGCCAGATGCCGGGGAGTTGTTTTTTGCCGTGGCAGAGTTTTGCCTTGACAATGTACATCCAGGCTTCGCCAAAGTGCGTGGGGATCTCGATTCGCTGGTAGAAATGCGGGTACCATTCGAGGTCGTCCAGCATTCTGAACTGACGGTCGGTCACGTGGTAAACCTCACCCTCGATTGCATGCCTGCCATGCAGGCATACCGCGGGATAGTCTTCGAACTCATACATCGAGTAAATGCGATCAGTGGTGAAACTACCGAGGAATTCGGCGCTGTGCATGAAATGACTATTGCGATGGCCTTTTTTCAAGGTGCCGTAGACAAACACTCGATTCATAGCTTTTCATTAAACTGACGTATTTTTCGACGTTGCTTCTTGTCAGGACGGGCACTTGAACGGGGACGCTGCATCATAGCCAACTTGCGTTTCTCCGCCTCGACAACGCGCCGCTCGATGCTGCCTTCGGTTTCTCGGTACAGGTTCTGCGCGCTAGAAGCCGACCCACGACGATCGGTGACATCGGTAACAATCACTTGGTAGCGTTCATAGCCTCGATGAATCTCGAAACAATCGTTGATTTTGACCTTGCGTGAGGGTTTTACCCGATTTCCCGCCAAATGCACCTTGCCCCCGGTGACGGCCTCGCTGGCAAGTACCCTGGTTTTAAAAAAGCGTGCCGCCCACAGCCACTTGTCCAGGCGGACGGTATCTTCGCTTTCTTTCATCCACTCTCCGCTTATCCAGTTTTCTCGCTAATCATAATGCTTATGGACATATTTCATAACCCTGTCCGCCATTGAAAAACCACTTAGCACGGCTCCCTCGATGCGAGGTGCGGTACACCAGTCTCCGCATGCCCCGATCGCAGCCGACTCATCAAACAACGAATCTTCGCTAATCGGATTAATCGGTAACGCATGTCTCCAGCAATGCACCGATGCAGAAACCGGTTTGTCGGCACCTAGATCAGTTGCTTCCCAGAAGGCATCGAGCAGGGCATGCATGACGCGGCCACGAAAGCTGGCCACATATTGCTGTGACCATTCGGGTGAAGCCTGCAATACCCAGCAATCCGCATCATTGGCAGCGTCGGCAACCTGGTATCGTGAAATCCAGGATAACGGCGAGTCTAAAACGAACGCTGCGTCATAGGGAATGTTAAGTGCTTTCTCGAAAGCGAACATACCACTCCAGCATATCGTCATGTCTATATTTTCAGCAGGTTTTGAAATCATCGGAATCGAGCGGCACAAGTCGGCTACCTGGTGCGCTGCGGTTGCGATTATAACGATATCGTAAGCACCCTGGTAATCACCGCGTTCGTTGAAAAGCCGCCAACCCTTGCCAGCTTGCTGTTCCATCTCGGATATATTTACAGAAGTAACCAGGTCACAGCTAAGCGCCAGCTGCTCCGCGACCTTTAACATTCGCGGTACGCCGACAAATCTTTGTGTCGCCATGTCGCTATTAGTGACCTGGCCTTTTTGCAACTCGACGATCCAGCCGTCCCAGGGACGAACGATACCTTCGGTCTGCCAGGCCGAAACTATGTTCCAGAATAACGGGTTATTTACAGTGAAATACTGGGCGCCGTGATTAAATTCATAATCTCCGGCACGAAAGCAACCGATTCGACCACCGGGGGTTACATTCTTTTCAAAAATTCTTAAATCTTCGACCAGCCCCTTTAGCGCAGTGCCACAGGTAAGTCCTGCCAAACCTGCGCCGATAATGGCGACTGAAGGCTTTTTTTTCACCTGCTGCTTAAAGCGCCGGAAATTCGCCGGCGAACTTGGAAATCCACTCCTTGGCTGCTTCCTGGGGGTTGAGCTCGCGGCCTTCCGACCTCTCGATTTCCTTGCGATAGTGTTCGATATGGCAGATTTGTTCAATCATGCGCAAACGGAATACATCCTTGGATTTCTCGAACTCGATTCCAATTTCATAGCCGGCGCCTGCCTTCTCACACCAGACGACATTGCCAACCAGGTAATTGTCCTGGTTCAGAACGGGGATACAGATCCGCACCCGCTCCAGCAGTTCGAGCGGCTGATGGGAAACGAACGCGAGACCGCCGAGGCTGACATTGGTTATGGTCTGGTCTACGGTCTCGTCGTTTTCATCTTCCGCCCAGTCCAGCGTTACCTGTATCGGTACCCCGGAAGGGTGGCGGATAAATTTTCGAATCGTCGTGTTATCTGGCAATGGTTACCAACATTTTGTTAAGTTTCGCGACAAAACCAGCCGGGTCATCGAGTTGACCACCTTCAGCCAGTAATGCCTGGTCAAATAATATACTAGACCAGTCTGCGAACTTCTTCTTCGATTTTTCCGTATCGAGTTTCTTAACAATCGGATGATCAGGATTGATTTCAAGAATGGGCAGCGTGCTCGGCAATTCGTGCCCTGCTTCCTTGAGAATACGCTGCATATGCATCGCCATATCCTGCTCGTTAAGCACGATACAGGCCGGCGAATCGGTTAGCCGGTTGGTGACTCGAACATCGCTGGCTTGTTCCTTGAGCGCATCCTTCATCCTTTTCAGCAGTTTCTCGGCCGATTTCGCCTTCTTTTCGAGTTCCTTTTCCGAGGTTTCATCACCATCAAGATCAAGTTCGCCCTTTGCAACCGATTGCAACTTCTTGTCTTCGTATTCCATCAGGTGCGCAGTCAGCCATTCATCGACACGATCCGAGAGCAGTAATACCTCGATTCCCTTTTTGCGGAAAATTTCCAGGTGCGGGCTATTTTTTGCCGCCGCGTGGGAATCGGCTGCGATGTAATAGATCTTGTCCTGCCCTTCCTGCATGCGTCCGATATAGTCATCCAGCGAAACATTTTGTTCTTCATCATCGGTATGCGTGGTCGCAAAACGCAGCAGTTTTGCAATCGCTTCGCGATTGGCGAAATCCTCGGCCGGACCTTCCTTCAAAGCCCTGCCGAATTCCTTCCAGAATTTCTGATACTTTTCAGGATCATTCTTAACCATTTTTTCGAGCATGCCCAGAACCTTCTTGACCGAGCCACTGCGTATACTGTCGATCACTTTACTACCCTGCAATATTTCACGCGACACGTTGAGCGGTAAATCGTTTGAGTCGATCACCCCGCGAACAAATCGCAGGTAGCGCGGCATCAACTTTTCAGCATCTTCCATAATAAAAACGCGTTGCACGTAAAGCTTGATACCGGAGCGGGATTCACGGTCGTAGAGGTCGAACGGTGCGCGCGCCGGAATATAGAGTAACGACGTATATTCATTAGTGCCTTCCACGCGGTTATGGCTCCAGTCAATAGGATCCTCGAAGTCATGCGCAACATGCTTGTAGAACTCCCGGTATTCTTCTTCCTTGATTTCGGACCTGGCACGAGTCCACAAGGCCGAGGCCTGGTTGACCATCTCCTCTTCGATCACGGTTTCTCCACCTTCCTCTTCAGGCTCAACCGATTTATCCATAACCACGGGGAAATCGATATGATCCGAATAGGCGGTAATAATCGAGCGCAGTTTCCAGTCGTTTAAAAATTCGTCTTCACCTTCGCGCAGTTTGAGGGTTATCTCGGTGCCGCGCCCGGCTTTCTCGACTGATGCAATGCTATATTCGCCCTTTCCCTGTGATACCCACTCAACGCCCTGGTCCTTCTCCGTGCCTGCCTTGCGGGTGCGCAAGGTGACTTCTTCGGCTACGATAAATGACGAGTAGAATCCAACCCCGAACTGGCCAATAAGCTTAGCGTCGTTTTTCTCATCACCCGTAATCGAGTCGAGAAATGCGCGTGTTCCTGATTTCGCAATGGTGCCAATATGATCGATCACTTCTTCACGCGTCATACCGATACCATTATCGCTGATGGTTATGCTGCGCTTGTCCTTGTCATAACTGATCTTGATCTTGAGCTCGATATCTTCTTCGTACAGACCGGCATCCGAGATCGCAGTGAAGCGCAATCGGTCGCAGGCATCGGAGGCGTTGGATATTAATTCACGCAGGAATATTTCCTTGTTTGAATACAGCGAATGGATCATCAGATCCAGTAACTGGTTAACTTCGGTTTCAAAGCCCCGGGTTTCGGTATTTGCGGCTGCTGTCATTGTTCGTTTTCTCCGGCAGGAAAGTAATAATTAACGCTGGTATATGCGGTTCTTGGCGTCGATTTTCAAGCGTACTGGTATGGGTTCTCGTGGAAAATTCAGCTTATCCGGCCTACTGGATACTCTGGTTTAGCCACAATTGCTGAATCTTGTGTTTTAAAACCGAACGCTGCGCGGCATCGTCAATGATGTCCAGTAATTCCTGGTAAATTCGGCGCGCATCGTCGACAAGTCCGGATTTCTGCAGGCTTTCCGCGGCGTTGAACCTGGCGGTCTGGGCCCATGGATCCATCGAATCCGGTGCCGGCAGCATAGCGGATTGCAGGTATAGTAAAGCCGCTTTTTCGAACTGCTCGAGACCCCGGTACGAGTCCGCGATCCAGAATAAAATTTCGCGTCGTTGCTTGGCTTCAATTTCCAGGCGCAGCAATTGGTTGAAATGTGCGATTGCCTCGTTGTGCAAGTCAACCGTCTGCAGGTCGAACAAGACCTGTAGTATCCGATCTGTAGCTTCCGGTTTTACCTCGCGGTATTCACGGATCAGGTTTTGCAGCACCTCGTTTCCTTCTTCGTAACGGCCTCCCAGTATCAGCACCCGGGATTGACGCAATTGCCAGTCAAACCGACTCGTACCTTCGGGAAAGGTATTCAGACCTGACATCAAGCGGGTTGCCTCTTCAATATCGGTTGATCTTAGCGCCAGGTCGACAAGCAGATAACGTATCCCGGGTGGGATTTTGCGCGCATTGGAAAAAGTCTCACTGCGATTGAACAGGTTTTCCAGCAGGTTGCGCTCGGCTTCATCAACCTCGGCAAACGTTTCCATATACCCGGCCGCCGAGCGATTTTTTGTGTCGCTCTCGAAAGATGTCAAAATCAGCATCGCAAACAGGGAACGTGACTTGACCGGGGTGCTCTTACTCGCCTTGGTAGCCAAATCCAGCCATTTAATGTCGTCACCCAGCAACAGTTCAGATTGATTTCCCACCAGCTTGGCATACTCAAGGTACGCCTGCCACAGCCTGTCAACGGGTATCTGGAAAAGCTGCAATGGTGACTGAATTCCCCCCCGAAACAACGACTCCAGCGCAACCACACGATCGACCGGCGACATTTGCTCGGCTGCAAAGTATCCCAGGGCCCACAGTGTCGCCCGCTCTTCGGCGCTTACCGCCTCGCTTTTACTGCGCTTTTTGACCTGCTGCCAGAGTTCAGCCTTATCGATCTGATTTAATTTAAAACTCGCCAGCATACTGGTCAGCCTTGCCTGCCAGGCATCCTGTTCTCGCAGGATCCGGATCGCCTGTTGGTAGCGACCGGATTCAATTAGTACGCGTGCGCGTAGCAGTAACCAGGCCAGGTCGATGCTGTTAAAATCCTGGTCAAAACGCAGCATGGCCACGCGCGCATCCTCGATACGCCCGTCTTCGATATAGGATTCAATGACCTGTCGTCGCCAGGTTTCGTAATCCCCGGATTCGCTGGCTACACCTTGCCAGAGTTGTTGCCTGAGTATCTGGCGCGCGGTTGAGGTCTGGCCAAGCTCGAGGAAGGCCCTGGCCTGGTAAGTTGCGGCCTGCTGCTTGAATTGATTAGGAATGTCATGCGGCAATCCCTCGATCCGGATCAGCAATTGATCCCACTGCTTCCATTGCGCCAAAATTGCCAGGCGCTCCTGCTCCCAGAGAATCCATTCGTATAAGTCATCATCCATACTGGGCTGGGCCTGATCGAGCATCTTCAGGGTCAATCCTGGAGCCCCGGCAGCCGAAATTTTCTTGAGCAGATCAAGGCGCTCATCGGCACTTGCGGAGTAAGCCGTTCCCAGGCCTACAACAAGCATTAGTAATATTCTTTTAACGGCTGTCACTTTCCAAGGTTGTCCCAAAAAAAAAGCGTGCAGCCCGGGCATACACGCTTTTTGATCTAGCAATTTCGTTGTCGAAACGCTTACAGTTTTTCCCGGATACGCGCTGCTTTACCGGTGCGCCCTCGTAGGTAATACAACTTCGCGCGTCGCACCTTGCCACGTCGCTTAACCTTGATTTCGGCAATCATGGGACTATGGGTCTGGAAAACACGTTCCACGCCCTCACCATGAGAAATCTTGCGTACCGTGAAGGCCGAGTTAATGCCGCGATTCCGTTTAGCGATAACAACGCCCTCGTAGGCCTGCAGACGCTCACGCGTACCTTCCTTCACGCGTACCTGGACGATCACGGTATCCCCTGGCGAAAACGCGGGAACATCGGATTTCATCTGTTCCGCATCGAGTTGTGCAATTATGTTGCTCATGTCAATTCCTCAAAAAACTCAATTTCAGCGCGGTATTTTTACCGCTTCCGAGTCCGCTCATGCTCGGCAATAAATTCGTCCAGCAAGGCCTGCTGCCTGGTATCAAGCCTGACCTGCTTCAGCAGTTCCGGCCGTCGTTGCCAGGTGCGTCCGAGTGACTGCCGTTCCCGCCAGTCCTCGATTGCACGGTGATTACCGTTCATCAACACGCCGGGAACACGTTCACCCAGGTATTCCTCTGGCCGCGTATAGTGCGGATAATCCAGCAAACCCTGGCTAAACGAATCCTGTTGTGCCGAATCGTCATGCCCGAGAGCACCCGGGATCAGCCGGGTCATCCCATCGATGCAAACCATCGCTGCGAGCTCACCCCCACTGATGACATAGTCACCAATGGACCATTCTTCGTCCACTTCCTGCTGGATTAGACGTTCGTCGATACCTTCGTAACGACCACATAAAAAAATTACCGACCCGAGATCCACCTGCTGCGCCAGTTTTTTCTGGGTAAGCAATTGTCCCTGCGGGCTGAGATACACCAGGCGCGCATCGCGACTCTGTTCTCGCACTGCATGAATTGCGTCCTGCAGTGGTTGCACCTTCATTAACATTCCGGGGCCACCACCATAGGGCCGATCATCGACCGTGCGGTGCCTGTCCCGGGTATATTCTCGCGGATTCCAGCAGTGTAGCTCGAGCAATTTCTGCTCAGCGGCACGGCCGACAATCCCGCAACTTATCACCTGTTCGACCAGCTCGGGAAACAGCGTGATTACGTCAACTCGCATTTTAATACTCGGTCGACCAGTCAACCACCAGGCGTCGGTTTACGAGATCGACCTCCCTGACAATATGCTCCACTACGAATGGTATCAGGCGTTCACGTTCGCCTTTTAAAACCATTACATCGTCGGCCCCGGTTTCCATCATCGAGGCAACCTCTCCGAGTGGGTCGCCCTGCAAGGTTTCCACCGACAGTCCAATCAAATCAGACCAGTAGTATTCTCCGGCTTCCAGCCTGGGTAATTGCTCCGGTTTTATAAAAATCCGGCAACCGGTTAACTCATCGGCCTGGGTTCGGTCCTCGATCCCTTCGATGCTGGCAACCACGTTCTTACCCTGCAAACGTCCGCTCACGGCTACTGTTTTAAGCTCATCTCCCAGCTCTAGTAGCCAGGGGCCGTAACCTACTATGTTCTCGCGTGGGCTGGTATTTGAAAACACCCTGACCCAGCCTTTTAGTCCCTGCGAACCGAGGATATGCCCAACACAGATTAAATCATCATCGTGTTGGCTCATGCCCGGTTAAGCCGCGGCCTTGCGCGCTCCCTTGATCAAGTGGGCGACCCGTTCGCTGGGCTTCGCGCCCTTGGAAATCCAGTAATCGATACGAGTATCATCAAGACGCAGTTCCTGTTCCTGGCCACGGGCCTGAGGATTGAAGAAACCGACGCGCTCGATATAGCGGCCATCTCTCGGGCAACGGCTATCGCTTACCACAACGTGGTAAAACGGGCGTCTTTTAGAGCCGCCGCGTGCCAATCGAATTGAAACCATAAAAAATCTCCAATATACATCGACCCCAGAGAGCCAGAACACCCGTTGTCTGTCATAAGACAACAGTAGACCACTGACCCTGAGATCAGAAGACCGCGTATTGTACCTAAATAAACCCGCCTGTGAAGTCCGAAAGCCCTGTTTTTACGAGGATATTTCCGGAAATGCCCTTTTAAAGTCGTGATTTTTTAACCAGAGCAAGGAAGCAGCGCGCGCAGGACGTGAGCGTATAGATAATACGTGATCGTTCGAGCACGATGCTGACGCGGCTATTGTTAAAAAAGCGCGACTTTAAAAGGGCATTCCTCCCGGGGGGAGTCTGCCTTTCATACCTCGCATCATGTTCGCCATACCGCCCTTGCTGCCCATTTTTTTCATCATGCGCTGCATTTGTTTATGTTGTTTGAGCAGTCGGTTGACATCCTGAATCTGGGTTCCAGAACCCTGTGCGACCCGGCGTTTGCGCGATCCATTGATAACTTCGGGCTTGCGTCGTTCCATTGGTGTCATCGAGTCGATGATGGCAACCATGCGTTTCATCTGCCTAGTATGCTGTGGGTTCTGCATCGCCTGCGAGACACCGGCGCCCATTCCCGGTAACTTGTCGATAAGATTACCGAGACCACCCATATTCTCCATCTGGGTGAATTGATCACGCAAATCCTCGAGATCAAAGCCCCTGCCCTTCTTGACTTTGCGCGCAAGTCTTTCCGCTTTTTGATGATCGACATTTTCCTGTGCCTGCTCCACCAGTGACAGGATGTCTCCCATACCGAGAATGCGCGATGCGATACGATCAGGATGGAATGCTTCAAGTGCATCGGTTTTTTCCCCGGAACCGATAAATTTGATCGGCTTGCCGGTAATATGCCTAACCGATAAAGCCGCACCGCCACGGGCATCGCCATCGATCTTGGTGAGTACAACGCCACTGAGCGGCAGCGCATCATTGAAAGCTTTTGCGGTATTGGCGGCATCCTGGCCGGTCATGCTGTCAACCACGAACAGGGTTTCAGCCGGATCTACCGCGTCGTGAACAGCGCGAATTTCATCCATCATCTGCTCATCGATGGCCAGGCGTCCGGCAGTATCGAGAATCAGAACATCAACACTGGACCTGATTGCCGCTGATACCGCCTCACGCGCTATGGTGACCGGTTTCTGTTGGTTACTGCTGGGGTGGAATTCGACACCAACCTCCGCGGCCAGTGTTTTCAGCTGTTCGATCGCGGCGGGACGATACACGTCAGCGCTCGCCACCATAACTGTCTTTTTCTCGACCTCGCGCAACCTGCGCGCCAGTTTAGCGGCCGTGGTAGTTTTACCGGCCCCTTGCAGCCCCGCCATCAACACGACAACCGGGGATTTACGGTTCAGGTCAATAACGGACTGGGATTCCCCCATGATCGAGACAAGCTCATCATTGACAACCTTGATCAAGGCCTGGCCGGGGGAGAGACTCGAAATAACATCCTGGCCGAGAGCCTTTACCCGCACAGCCTCGATGAATTCCTTGACCACCGGTAGTGCGACATCGGCCTCCAGTAGTGCCATGCGAACCTCGCGCAGGCTATCCCGAATATTATCTTCAGTGAGCCGGCCCTGGCCGCGCAGGTTTTGCAGTGTCTTGGATAATCGATCGGTCAGGTTTTCAAACATCGGATGCTCTGGTAACTAAAAAACGACCGAATTATAACAGCGGGTTTATCTTGAGACCCGTCAGAATTTGAATATTTCGCCACCTTTAAGCTGGCGTACATTGAAATCCGGCATTGCATCGACACATTCCTGATAAATCTGGTCTTCGTCTCCGGGCTTGAAATGGGTCAGCCAGACATCAGGGCGATGTTTCATTTTCAAAACATCATCACCTAACAATTGGGGACAATAATGTTTCGATATCTTGCTGATTTCAATGTCATTATTCGCAAAAGCCGCCTCGACAAACAGTAAATCTATATGTTCATAGCCATCGAGAACATCCCAGAGATTATCATTGGTCGTGGTATCACCACTAAAGGCTATGTTCGCCTGGGGGGTTGACAGGCAATAACCCACCCCGGGTACGGTGTGATTGACCTGTATCATTTCGATTTCACGTGACCTGATATTCACCTTATCGCCCGGATTCATGACCTCAAATTTAATCGAAGGTTGTTCCTTAGATGGTAACTCTGAAAAATCAGGCCAGATGACCCAGTTAAAAATATGTTCCTTCAATGCCTCGATGGTCTTCTCCTGCGCATGCACCACGATGGCTTCATCATGCACGCCATACATACTGTCGGCGAGCAGCGGCAATCCCACTACGTGATCCATATGAGAGTGAGTCAGAAAAATATGACGAATACCGGTCATGTGGTTAAGCGGCAGATCGCCCAGACCGGTGCCTGCATCAATTAACATATCGTCATCTACCAGGAAGGAGGTCGTTCGCAGGTTTGCACCGATTCCTCCTGCCCACCCGAGTATTGTAATTTGCATATAATTTAATAAAGAGTTTATCTGAAACGAACGCTGAAGCTTTCAGCCGTACCGCTGAATTTATAGCAAAGGGTTACGGGATTTGTGCAATTATTTGCCTGCATAAATAATGCAACGACATGGAGGACCTGCGAGACATCGGATAAGGCAAGGTACGCTAGTGCGGTTATTCCGATTTTCAGTTACACTTTAAAGCTTGAGTCACTGATCGAAAACAATGTCCCCCACCACCGCAAGCGCGCTCGCCGTCCTCTTCTATTGCTTGTCCGCATTTTTAATTTTCAAACAGCTGGGTGCGGAACATCGCCAACGCTGGGTTGCACTGGTACCCGCGATTCTGGCGATGCTGCTGCAAGCGGTAGCATTGAACACCGTAATCATCCAGGCTGAGGGCCTTAATCTTGGCTTTTTCGCCGCTTTTTCACTGATTGTATGGTTGATCTCGATCCAGATTTTATTGAGCAGCATTTATCGTCGCATCGAAAGCCTCGGTATCGTCGTGTTTCCGATAAGTGGATGCGCCAGTTTAATCGCCAGCCTGCACTTTGCCGACCATTTGATCATCGTAAGCAATAGCGAAATCAAGGGGCACATCATGGTTTCGATAATCGCCTATAGCCTGATCACACTGGGCGCATTCCAGGCTGCATTACTCGCCTACCAGGATCACTCGATCCGGCAGCATCATCCGGGTGGTTTTATTCGATTTCTACCGCCATTACATGATATGGAAACCCTGTTGTTCCAGTTTCTCGGTTTTGGCTTTATCTGTCTTAGTGCCTCGCTGCTGACCGGTTTCGTCTACCTCGAAGATATATTTTCCCAACAGCTGGTGCACAAAACCGTATTATCGATTGTCGGCTGGGTTATTCTCGGGGTCTTGCTTTTTGGCCGTTTCAAGTTTGGCTGGCGTGGCAGAACCGCAATCCGCTGGACCCTGTCAGCATTCGTTTTCCTGATGCTTGCTTTTTTCGGCAGCAAGCTAGTACTCGAGTTCATCCTTTAACTTTCAGCGAAATTATTAGTTGAACGAAATCCCGTTATATTGGCTGTTTATTGTTTTCATCGCCTTGATCATGATGTCAGCCTTCTTTTCGAGCTCGGAAACCGGGCTTATGAGCCTGAATCGATATCGGCTCAAGCACCTTGCTGGCAAGAACCATGGGGGCGCGGTGCGTGCCGTAGAGTTACTGAAGTACCCCGACAAGCTGATTACGCTGATTTTATTGGGTAATAACTTCGTCAATGTCCTGATCACGCAACTGGCGACCTATATCGGCTATCGCCTGTACGGCGAGGCCGGCATTGCACTTGCCGCGGGATTGTTGACGCTGATTTTATTGCTGTTCGCCGAGGTGACACCCAAGACCCTGGCGGCAACCAACCCGGAAAAAATCGCCTTGCCCGCCGCCTACGTGTACAGGCCTCTGGCCAAGGTTTTTTTCCCCCTGGTCGTGATTATCAACTGGTTGGCCAAACTGGTGCAAAAGCTGTTCCTGATTTCCGCTAAAAGCTCGGATCAGGACGCACTCAATTCCGAGGAATTGCGAATCGCGGTTCATGAAACCAGCGGATTAATTCCGGACTCGCACCGCGATATGTTGCTCAGCATACTCGACCTGGAAAAGGTAACGGTCGACGACATCATGGTGCCACGCAGCGAAATCATCGGCATTGACCTCGAGGACGACTGGCATGAAACCCTTAAACTGATAACCAATCTCTCCTATACCCGAATCCCAATTTTCTCGGGTAACATCGACAACATGGTTGGGACCGCGTTGGTGCGAAAAATCCTCCCGTTGATATTGAATCATGAGTTCAATCCGGACAGCCTGGTCGAGTTAACCCGGGAGGGGTATTTCATTCCCGAGGGAACACCACTCACCACGCAACTAATAAACTTCCGCAAGAACAAGCGACGAATTGGCTTTGTCGTCGACGAGTATGGCGATATCCAGGGCCTGGTAACGATCGAGGATATCCTCGAGGAAATTGTTGGCGAATTCACTACCGATCCCAGCGCCCTGCACCAGGACTTTTTCCGGGATGCGGATGGCAGTTTCCTGATCGACGGTTCGACCCATGTACGCGACATTAACCGTAACCTTGAAATTCTGCTGCCGGTAGAGGGTCCTCGAACCCTGAACGGACTGATCCTGGAGCACATGGAATTTATTCCCGAGGCTGGCACCAGCCTAAAAATAAACGACTATCCGATCGAAATCATGCAGGTCAAAAACAACATGGTGAAGACGGCACGCATTTCCCTGTTCCAGGACCGGGAAAGCACCGAAATACAGTCTGAGCCGGATTGAAATGGCCAGGCAAAATGCCCAGTTTCAGTGTCGGGAATGTGCTATCGCGTTGCCGAAATGGTCGGGCCAATGTCCCGATTGTAAGAGCTGGAACAGTATCGAAGAGTTACCAACCCTGCCCGCGGGCCCCGGCACCAGGGCCAATTGGCATGGGAGCGCAAAACGAGACGAAGTGATTACCCTCGATCAGGTTCCGACCAGTGAAACACCTCGTTTTGGAACCTGCATCGACGAACTCGACCGTGTACTCGGAGGTGGCCTGGTGGAAGGCTCGGTCGTACTGTTGGGGGGCGATCCCGGAATTGGCAAATCGACCATCCTGTTGCAGTGTCTGACCCTGGTCAGCCAGGACCGGGATGCACTTTATGTTACCGGGGAAGAGTCACCGCAGCAGGTTAGTTTGCGCGCCAGTCGTCTCAATCTTCCCGGTGATAACCTGAAATTATTAAGCTCGACCTGTGTCGAGGAAATCATCTTGCAGGCCGATGCAATCAAGCCGGCAGTAATGGTTATCGATTCGATCCAGACAATATTCAGCAACAGCCTGCAGTCGGCCCCGGGCTCGGTAAGCCAGGTTAGAGAAAGCACGGCGATGCTGGTTAGATTCGCCAAACAATCCAACGTCGCGATTTTTCTGGTCGGACATGTTACCAAGGAAGGCCAGCTGGCCGGCCCCCGGGTGCTTGAACACATGGTCGACACCGTGCTCTATTTCGAAGGCGATGCATCGACGCGTTACCGCGTGATTCGAGCGGTTAAGAATCGTTTCGGCGCTGTCAACGAGCTCGGTATCTTCGCCATGACCGATGAAGGCTTGAAGCCGGTCAGCAATCCATCGGCGATATTCCTGGCCCAACACGATGAACCGGTATCGGGCAGCGTGGTCATGGTCTCACGTGAAGGTACGCGACCTTTTCTAGTCGAAATTCAGGCACTGGTGAGCGAATGCCACGGCGGCCATCCACGGCGCCTGAGCGTCGGCCTCGAATCTAATCGATTGGCAATGCTGATCGCTATTTTGCAACGCCATGGGGGTGTCCCACTCTACGACCAGGATGTATTTATAAACGCGGTGGGTGGCGTAAGAATTGCCGAAACCGGAGCAGACCTCGCAATCATGCTGGCTATTCTTTCCAGTTATCGTGATCGTCCGTTAAACCAGCGTTCCCTGGTTTTCGGAGAGGTTGGGCTATCGGGGGAGATAAGGCCCGTTCCCAATGGCGAAGAACGGCTGCGCGAAGCCAGTAAACATGGATTCGAAACGGCGATAATTCCAAAGGCCAATATGCCGAAAAGCGGTACCTTTAATAATCTAAAGTTAATTCCGGTCAGTCATTTAGCTGATACCGTAGATACACTATAATGGCGGAAATTCGACAGCGAGTTACGACATGGCTGAAAGCAAAGACAAACTCAAGGATTTCGAAAAATCCCTGCAGCACCTGGAAAAGATCGTCAGCAATATGGAATCGGGCGAACTGGGGCTGGAAGAGTCGCTCGAGCAATTTGAACAGGGTATCAAGCTGGCAAAGACTTGCCAGGATACACTCGCTAATGCCGAAATACGCGTTGAACAATTAATCGAAAAAAACGGTTTGCAGCAGACTGTTCCCTTCGAAGACCTTGATGAAGATTGATGCCCAGGTCTTTGAGTCCCTGGTTGAGGAATTCCAGCAAAGAGTAGACAAAGCGCTCGATCACTGGCTTCCACAAGCCGATGTTTATCCGTTGCGATTACACCAGGCGATGCGATATGCGGTACTCGCTCCTGGAAAGAGAGTGCGGCCGGTCCTCGTATACGCAACTGCATCGGCCCTCGGCATTGACCTGGAGAGGGTCGATGGCGCCGCTGCTGCAGTTGAAATCATTCATGCCTATTCACTGATCCATGACGACCTGCCGGCCATGGACGACGACGACTTGAGGCGCGGTCGACCCACCTGTCATCGCGAGTTCGACGAAGCCACGGCCATACTCGCGGGCGATGCCTTGCAGGCGCTGGCTTTTTACATCATCAGCCACGACCCACAGATGACCGATGATGCAGCGGCCCGTCTTCAAATGATCGAAAAGCTGGCCCTGTTTTCCGGGTCGCGTGGCATGGCCGGAGGCCAGGCCATCGACCTGGCCGCGGTGGGTAAGACGCTGAATATCGCCGAACTTGAAACCATGCATATTCATAAAACCGGTGCCTTGATCCGCACCTGTATACAACTGGTAGCGCTCAGCACGAATAACCTGAGCCGACAACAACTCAAGGCGCTTGATTCCTATGCCAAACATATTGGTCTTTCGTTCCAGGTTCAGGATGATATTCTCGACGTCACCAGCGATACCGCGACCCTGGGAAAGACTCAAGGCTCGGACAGTGCCCGCGATAAACCGACCTTCCCGGCAATTATTGGTCTTGAGGCATCACACGAAAAAGCCCAGGAGCTGCATCAGAATGCGTTACAGGCACTTACGATATTTGGTGAGGAGGTCGACATTTTAAGGTATATTTCGGCCTGGTTTGTCGAGCGGAAACACTAAGTGCGATCAAGTGCTTCTTCTACATTATAATTACGGATTCAGCGTCGCTGTGCTGTTTCACGGCGAGGAGCACTCGTGCTGGATAGCAACACATTGACTAAAATTAGCGAAACCTTTCCGATTCTGGCGCAGATCGACAGCCCCATGGATTTGCGCGAGCTCGACGAAAACCAGTTGCCCGAACTGGCGGAAGAGATTCGCGCTTTCCTGTTGCAGAGCCTGTCAAGCACCGGCGGGCACCTTGCCTCCGGACTGGGATCGGTGGAAATCACGATTGCATTGCACTACCTGTTCGAAACACCACATGATCGCCTGATCTGGGACGTTGGTCATCAATGTTACCCGCATAAAATACTCACCGGTCGACGCGATCAAATGGCTGGAATGCGGCAAAAGGATGGCCTTTCGGGTTTTCCTAAAATATCCGAGTCGGAGTACGACCATTTTGGTGCCGGCCATTCCAGTACGTCGATCAGTGCCGCCCTGGGTATGGAGATTGCTTCAAACTCGCAAGACATTAAGCGTAAGAACGTGGCTATTATCGGGGACGGGGGTATGACCGCCGGTATGGCCTACGAGGCACTCAATCATGGCGGCGCCATTGATAACGATTTACTGGTTATTTTGAACGATAACGAAATGTCGATTTCGCCCAATGTCGGCGCCATGTCGAAATACCTGTCCAGTATCTGGTCGGGGAAGATTTACTCCAGCCTGCGCTCGGGCAGTAAAAAAGTATTAAAGCGCATTCCCAGCGCCTGGGAGCTGGCTAAACGCGCCGAGGAACACGTCAAGGGGATGGTGACGCCAGGGACGCTTTTCGAGGAGCTCGGTTTCTCTTATTTTGGGCCCATAGACGGTCATAACCTGAAAGACCTGCTTTCGCTGATCCACAATCTACAGCAATTGCCAGGCCCGAGAATGCTTCACATCGTCACCCGCAAAGGTAAGGGCTACCCGCCGGCCGAAGAAGATGCCTGCAAGTTTCATGGAGTTGGCCCGTTCGATCCCGAAACCGGTGAAGTTAAATCTTCCGGCAAACCAGGCATGCAGTCCTATACCAATATATTTTCTGACTGGCTGGTAGCAAAAGGCGGTAAGGAGCCAAAATTGCATGCCATAACCCCGGCGATGCGTGAAGGTTCGGGGCTGGTCAAATTTTCACAGGAAATGCCGGAGCGTTACCATGATGTCGGTATCGCCGAGCAACATGCGGTAACCCTGGCGGCCGGGATGGCATGCGAGGGTCTCAAACCCGTGGTTGCGATATATTCAACCTTCCTGCAGCGCGGTTACGATCAGTTTATACACGACATCGCGGTCCAGGGTCTCGATGTAACTTTCGCGGTTGACAGGGCCGGTGTCGTCGGTGCTGACGGCGCAACTCACACTGGTAATTTCGATATCGCTTTTTGCCGATGCATTCCGGGCATTATCATGATGGCCCCGGCCAACGGCCAGGATATGTTCGAATTGCTGAATACTGCCTATCAATACCCCGGTCCCGCCCTGGTACGCTACCCCAGGGACAGTGTTGCACAACCCGCGGCGGTGAACGTTGACGATTGCGCCGAAATTGGGAAAGCGATCCAGACAAGACCTGGAAAACAAACTGCATTGCTGGTGTTTGGTAGCCTGTTTAGCATCGCGCAACCAATCGCCGACGAGCTTGATTTAAGCCTCGTCAACATGCGTTTTATCAAACCACTTGACGAATCCCTGATTAAAGAACTGGCGGCCAGTCACGACTACCTGGTGACGCTGGAAGATGCCAGTATTATTGGTGGTGCGGGTTCGGCTGTGCTCGAGTATCTTAACCAGCAACAGATTAATACTCCACTTTTACGCCTTGGACTCAGCGATGCATTTCCATCCCAGGGCAGCCGCGAACAGGTACTTGAAGATTACGGAATCGATAGCGCCACGATACGAAATTCTATCGTCGAGTTTACCCGTAACTAATCGGCGAACCGCTAAAAACTGAACCCGGTTTGAGGCTTCCAGATTTATCACTACAGGGAAGCTGGTGCACAGCGCGGTTTAAATAATGGCGTCCGCATACGCTTTATCCTACAATGCATCTTGTCGAGTAGTAAAAATCGACATAAATATCAACAAGCTACAGAGTAAAGTTATGTCTGAAACAGTATCCGGCACAGTTAAGTGGTTTAACGATGCCAAGGGCTATGGTTTTATTTCGCAAGAGGGTGGAAAAGACGTTTTTGTTCATTACAGTGCCATTCAGTCTGAAGGTCATAAAACACTTCAGCAAGGTCAGGCCGTAACGATGAAAGTTACGGATGGTGCTAAGGGTCCACAGGCCGAAGACGTTGCACCCGCTTAATTTATAAGAATAACAATAGATATATACCTCAATCCCTGATCCCAGTCTCTAGCAGACAGGTTCAGTCAACCGGCGAAATTATCGATTTCGTTAAGATTGAGATTTTGTCTAATAATCTGGAAGTTCACAGCAAGCACACTATCGCCATTGCTCAATGTTAGTGGGATAATTGGCGTGATGAAAATTTGCCTTACCCCGGTTGCTCGGTATAATAACCAACCTGTTTACTCGGTTATTGCAATACCGGTAAATTCCGCTTCGTGTGTCACGCATTCAATGGTCTGCCTCGATACGCACAGTTATTGCTCAAGGATCAAGTCATGAATGGTGAACCAGCTCAGTCAACGATTTCGACGATTCCCGATGTCCAGGGAACCGCGGACACGCGTAAACTCGCTATCAATAAAGTCGGCATCAAAGATATCCGCCATCCTGTAATTGTCAAAGACCGCTCTGATGGTAAGCAACATACCATTGCCACCTTTAGCATGTTTGTGTTCCTGCCACATCAGTTCAAGGGCACTCACATGTCACGCTTTGTCAGCATACTGAACGATCACGAGAAGGAAATATCCTATACCTCGTTTAACGATATGCTCAGGGAAATGGCCGAACTGCTCGAGGCAGAATCGGGCTATATCGAAATGAAATTTCCCTACTTCGTGAACAAGAAAGCACCGGTCTCCGGGGTTGAGTCGCTGCTTGACTACGAGGTTTCGCTGGTTGGAGAAATCAACGCCGGTGTTACCAGCACCCGTATCAAGGTGCAGATACCTGTTACCAGTCTGTGCCCCTGTTCCAAGTCGATTTCGGACTATGGCGCTCATAATCAGCGCTCCCACGTAACACTTGACGCCAGGACCAGTGGATTTATCTGGATTGAAGAACTTATCGATATCGTCGAAAAACAGGCTTCATGCGAACTCTACGGTCTGCTCAAGCGCCCCGATGAAAAATACGTAACCGAACGAGCTTATGACAATCCAAAATTTGTTGAAGACATGGTTCGAGATATAGCGGGTGAATTGAACAAGGACGATCGTATTCGGCAATACGTACTCGAATCAGAGAACTTTGAGTCGATTCATAATCACTCGGCCTATGCTCTGATCGAGTTTGACAAAGACGCCGCTAACGAAGTTTAAATAGAGATCCAGTCGAATCCTTCATTCTGATTGGCGAGCACCGGAGCCGGCACGTCATCCAGTTGACGAATCAACCGGTCGACAATCACCGGGGCATTGTTCTTTTCCGAAATGTGAGCGGCAATCAGGCAGTTCAGTCTCGCGGTATCGATTTGTTGCAATAATTCTATTGACTGATGGTTCGACAGATGCCCGAGATTTCCACCGACACGCTGTTTCAGCATATCCGGATATGGCCCTGATTCCAGCATGTCGGGATCATAGTTAAATTCAAGCAATAACGCATCGAGACAGCTAAATGCTTCGATGATATGCCGGGTTACATGTCCGGTATCGGTCAGAATGCCGAGGCGTTTGCCATTATCCAGCTGATGAAAAATAAACTGCAAAGGCTCGCTCGCATCGTGGGGCACGGTGATCGGCATAACCTCGATTCCGCCAATGGTTACAGTATGACCCGCGACAAGCCGGTGGTACTGGAAATTCGGCGCCAGCGCGGCGCGGGCGGTACCGACTGCAGTCCAAAGCGGAATATCGTGGTTTCTGCAAAGACGTTCGATACCACCACTATGATCACCGTGTTCGTGGGTGAGCAACACCGCGTCTATTGAATCCGGTTCTATTTCGAATCGGTCCAGGCGCTGCGTGAATTGTCTTAATGTAAAACCGTTATCAACAAGCAGCGTGGTATCTTCATGCTGAACCAGGGTGGCGTTGCCCCGACTGCCGCTTCCCAACGATGCGATACGCATACTATCTGATTTTCTTATACAGCAAGTCCAGGAAAGCCGCTCCGGCTGGAGAGGTATCAACATTTCCTGCTCTCGTTTCGATCATTACTCGAGTAAGTTCATGGGTTACTTCAGCCAGAACCACGACGATCTTCTTTTCGACAGTTTCACTAGACTTGGAAAAAAACGAAAACAGCCCTTTATCGCCTGTCTTATCGGTAACCTGAGCGTTGATAGTTATAGCTCCCTCACCCGACAGGCGATTTTTGAACTCCGACTTTTCGATTTCGAAATTCATTCGTTCAAGCTGATGGTAAACCCGGTTCCAGGCAATCTGGTAAGGATCTTTTACTATCAGGTACGGAGATTGTTGACTCGAATCAATGCGTTGGAAAGCCCGCGGACTGAACAACTTAGCGCTGCTGACCTGCTGCTCTACCTCGGCCTTTTGCAAGCCCAGGAATATCATCAGGCGTGACAACATTTCAATTTCGAGTTCAGGTTCGGGCTGCCGAAAACGCCATTGATTATCATCGTTATCAATTTGCTCGTCATCAATTCGCTTTAGACTCTCACCCAATTCGACTTCGTACCCGAGCTCAGTACCTCGATGAGCGATATAGATTCGACTAGCGTTACCAACCTGATCTAATTCTACTCTGGTCCTGTATTGATCCTGACTGGCGGAAAGATTTTCACCGACAAACAAACTTTTTAACCATGAGGTGCTTGCATCGCTGGGACCCTGCTTCGTCAACACCCATTCTGTCTGCATAATCCCGATGACCGGTTCATCAACCATCAGGCGATAGCCTTCCGAGAACCAGAAGTTCTTAATCAACTTGTACAGATTGTCGACCGGTTCTTCAACGCTAAGCCAGTAAAGGTCTCCACTTCCCTCAAGCCGAAGTGAATCTACCCTGGCCAGCACCGGAACTTTGCCCTTCGCGGTTGAGTCAGCGCCGGAAAATCCAGCGGGTAATTCAAATTCGGACTCCTGGTTTAAATCGGATAGGTCTGGGGGCAATTCCAGATTACTATCCAGTGATGCGTCGAGGTAACGTTTATCTGTACCCGTGCTGCAAGCCATAAGCAATATTGCAAGTAGCAAAAACGATGCAGCTCGGATAAATTTCATAGTGCCCCGCAATCAGCTAAAGCTTGCCGCAACGGCGGTTGATACTGCTCGTCTAAAACTGTCATCGGTAAGCGCAGATTCAATTCGCCAAAGCCCATTTGGGAAACGGCCCATTTGACCGGTATCGGGTTTGACTCTATGAACAGCAGCCGATGTAATTCAGCGATTTCCGCATCCGCTTCTCGGGCCTCGGCAGCTTTACCCTGCAGAGCGAGCTGGCACATATTCGCCATCCTGGAAGGCACTACATTGGCGGTGACGGAAATAGCACCATGACCTCCGTTTAAAATAAACTCACAGGTGGTGGAATCGTCGCCAGTTAACAAGGAAAAACTGTCATCGACCTGGCGCTTGATATCGGCGAGTCGTTCCATGCTACCGGTCGCTTCCTTGATACCCACGATATTACCAACTTTTGACAGTTCGGCGACGGTATCAGCTTGCATGTCACAAGCGGTACGCCCCGGGACGTTGTAAAGGATCTGCGCGATATCGACTGCACCGGCTATCGCCTGATGATGTAATACCAGGCCTTTTTGTGTCGGTTTATTGTAATAAGGCGTTACCAACAGCGCGGCTTCAGCTCGGCTCGATTTTGCGCATTTGGTGAGTTCGATAGCTTCCGCGGTCGAATTGGCACCGGTGCCGGCAATCATCGGCAAGCGTTGCTTAATCATCTCGTAGCTTTTATGCAACAAGTCGCAGTGCTCGTCGGGACTAAGCGTTGCCGATTCGCCAGTCGTACCGGCAATCACAAGCGCCTCGGTTCCTTCACGCACATGAAAATCGATCAGCGCTTCCAGCTGCGAAAAATCAACGTCACCATTGCCGAGCATTGGTGTCACCAAAGCTACGATACTGCCTTTAAACATGGACAAACCCTGTTCTCCCATGGCCAATTAAGGAGCGTATGTTATAAAGACTGATATGAATGTACAAGAAATTGCTGCCTATTCGGCAAATAACTCATCGGAAGGCCAGGCCTTGATAATAGCCTGAATTAGTGTCGCCAGCGGAATTGCAAAGAAAACACCCCAAACCCCCCAGAGACTGCCAAAGAATACAACCGCGACAATGATCGCAACCGGATGCAAGTTGACCACTTCAGAGAACAGTAAAGGCACCAGCAGGTTACCGTCCAGAAACTGGATAAAGGCATAAATAGCCATTAGCCAGCCAAACTCGGAAGTGAAGCCCCACTGGAAAAAAGCAATCAGGGCCACAGGGATCGTCACCACGGTGGCACCGACATACGGAATAATAACCGACAGGCCGACCGCGAGGCTTAACAACACCGCGTAATTCAGCCCCATAATCGCAAACGCAAGGTAACTTGCCGACCAGATGATCAGGACTTCAATTACCTTGCCACGCACGTAACTGGCGATCTTGATATCGAGTTCTGCCCAGACGGTGCGCAGCAATCTGCGCTCTTCGGGCAGAAAATCAGCAAGCCAGTGAAGAATCATTTCCTTGTCCTTTAAAAAAAAGAACACCATCAGCGGCAGTAAAATCATGTAAACCAGGAAGGTGATTACCCCGACTACCGACGACAGCGATATGGTCACCACGCGTTGTCCCATGGACGTCAGTTCGAGGCGCGCCAGAGTCAGGATTTCCTCAATCTGTTCCGTGGAAACATAGTCGGGATACTGTTCAGGTAGCTGTAGCAGTAACTGCTGTCCCCTGTACAGCATGTTCGGCATTTCGCGAAACAGCTCGCTGAGCTGCTTTGAGAGCAATGGCAATAACACGAAGAACACAAGGATAATTGCTGTAATCATGAGTGCGGTCACAAAACTCGCAGCGACCGTTCGCCCAAGATTGATCTTGTGCAACTGCACCACCATGCCCTCAGCCAGGTATGCAATAATCATGGCGACAATAATCGGCAATAAATGGGCATGCAGGACAAATACCAGCAGCGCGCCGGCAATCAGGATAAATGCAAAAATCACCGTTTGCGGATCGGTGAAATGGCGACGGTACCACTGCTCTAGAATCTCAAACATGATGCGGAATTTTATTCATCGTAAGCGCAATTCAAGGCTACTTGTTATTCTTGAAGTAGGAACGGGCGAACTCGAGTAATTTTTCCATTACCGTCACCCGAAACTTCTGACGTTGACGAACGAACGAGAATGGCCGACTCAATGGCGGATCGAGTTGTAGTTCACAAAGCGTGTTCAATTTTAATTCCTTGCCGATAATCGAGCGAGAAATTATGGTGATACCCATGCCTGCTTCGACGGCGCCTTTAATCGACTCCGGACTACCAAGTTCAAGACTGAAGTTCAAATCGTTGGGATTGATCTTTTCCTCGACCAGGTACTGCATGATTACATCGCGCGTACCGGAACCCTCTTCGCGGCTGACAAACGGATACTTCACTATATCGGAAGCCTTTACCTTGCCACCGCGCTTCGCGAGCTCGTGATCGGGCGCGGCAATCACAACCAGTTGATCATCGTGACACACTTCGACTATCAGGTTCTTATTGCTCACCGGCGACTCGACCACGCCAAGGTCAATCACATTGTGTTCAACCATCGATACAATACCTTCAGAGTTTGAAACCTTGAGTCGCAGGTTAATGTCCGGGTAGCGAATCTTAAACTCCCCGAGCAAGGCTGGCAGCATGTATTCAGCAATCGTGGTACTTGCGCCTATGGTCAGTGCACCACTGATTTCACCGGTCAAATCACGAACCGTATTTTCCATCTCGGAATACAGGTCAAAGATGCGTTCGGCAAACTCGGAAACACGTTCTCCGGCCGGGGTTAAATTGACTTTATTATGGGTGCGATCAAACAGGCGTGTATTGAAATACTCTTCGAGTTGACGTACCTGGAAGGTTACGGCTGGTTGGGTCATGTGCAGCGCTTCTGCCGCTTTGGTAAAACTTAGCAACCTGGCAACGGTGTGGAAAACCTTGAGTCTGCGATCGCTCATTGCGTGCGTTAGCCCATTTATCCGGGGTAACATTATATATTGTTTTTATAGATACCTACAGAATAGATAAATTTGATTGATGATTGCCGTCAAAAATGGTTCGGAAATTATAGATATAACATTAAAAAAAGATTGTAAATATTTGGATGACAACTATTCTTTGGGTTCATAGACTTAAAGAACACGGCGAAAACAGGGAAAACCATGCGCTACTTGATTTACCTGATGTTCCTGGCCTCAATGACTCTGAATGCGGGTACGATTCACAAATGGGTCGATGAGGAAGGCAATGTCCACTACGGTGATGCACCGCCAGTTGCCGCCAAAACCGAGGGCGTGCGCGTGCAGTCAGCCCCGAGCAATCCCGGTAAGGCACTACCCCGGCTATCCACGCCAAAAAGTTCCGAAAACACCGGAAATGGCACAACCGCAGCTGCTGACAACAATAATATCCCTGAAGACCAGGCCAGACTTGCTTGTGAAAAGGCGCAAGAAGACCTCAAGGTCATAAGTAATAGTGATCGCGTCAAGCTGCGATCTGCCGACGGCAGCACTCGCTATATGACGACCGAGGAAATCGAGGAACGTAAAATCCAGAGCGAAGCCGACGTTGAGCGCTTCTGCCAGTAAAGGGACTTTGTACTTAATTTTCTGTTAACCGTTGGTGGAACCTCTATAATGCGCCGAATTAATTGTAAGGTGCATCAGCACCGCGTATGAATACCTATGAGAGCTTCCCGTTTCCACCTGGCAACGCTTAAAGAAACCCCGGTCGATGCCGAAATAATCAGCCATCAGCTTATGCTCCGTGCCGGCATGATTCGCAGGCATGCTGCCGGAATCTACAGTTGGTTACCGCTCGGTTTACGAATACTGCGAAAGGTAGAGCAGATCATTCGTGAAGAGATGGACAGGGCCGGTGCACTTGAATTGCTGATGCCCTCCTTTCAACCCGCAGAATTATGGCAGGAATCGGGGCGCTGGGATCAGTTCGGCCCGGAATTACTGCGCCTCCGGGACCGGCACGATCGTGATGCCTGTATCGGGCCTACGCATGAAGAAATCGTGACCGATATTTTTCGTCGTGAAGTTAACAGCTACCGCCAGTTACCGCTTAATTTTTACCAGATCCAGACCAAGTTCCGCGATGAAATCAGGCCCCGCTTCGGAGTTATGCGCTCGCGGGAATTCATAATGAAAGACGCCTATTCCTTCGATATCGACAAGGATGGCATGCAGCGCTCTTACGATATTATGGATCAGGCATACATTAATATTTTTGATCGTTTCGGGCTTGATTATCGAGCGGTTAGCGCAGATTCAGGCGCAATCGGAGGTAGTACCTCGCAGGAATTTCACGTCCTTGCCGATTCCGGAGAGGACGCAATTGCGTTTTCCGAGCAGGGCGATTTTGCCGCCAATATTGAAACTGTGGAGGCGTTGCCACCGGCAACCGAACGCAGCGCGGCCAGCGCTGAAATGCAAACCGTCGATACTCCCGGCATGTATACCATTGAGGACCTCGCCAACGGTCTCGGCGTAAGCGCGCAGCAATGCATGAAGACCCTCATCGTCGAAGCCGAGGACGGAGGCCTGGTTGCACTGGTATTACGGGGTGATCACGAGCTGAACGCGCTCAAAGCCGAGAGGCTCGATGGCGTTGCCAGCCCTTTGCGCCTGGCCCAGCGTGAGCAAATCACCACTACCCTGGGTAGCGATATCGGTTCCATCGGCCCTGTCGGATTAAATTTAAAAGCCATTGTTGATCACAGTGCCGCGGTGGTTGGAGACTTCGTTTGTGGCGCGAATCAGGATGATAAACATTTTATCAATGCCAACTGGGGGCGGGATTGCGATGAACCCGTCACGGCTGATATCCGTAACGTGATTGATGGCGATCCCGGCCCGGGCGGCACCGGGCAATTAAAAATTCTGCGGGGCATCGAAGTCGGACATATTTTCCAACTCGGCCAGAAATACTCGGAATCCATGAAGGCCGCTGTTCTCGACGAAAATGGCAAAGGGGTAGCTCCATTCATGGGCTGTTACGGCATTGGCGTCACTCGGGTGGTTGCAGCGGCTATCGAACAAAATCATGATGAGCAGGGAATTATCTGGCCGGCAACGCTGGCACCCTTTCAACTGGCAATCTGCCCTATTAATTACCATAAATCAGAAGCCGTAAAACAGGCAACTGACGATCTATACCAGCAATGTCTTGCGCGAGGCCTCGAGGTATTGCTCGATGATCGTGCTCTGCGCCCCGGGGTTATATTTTCCGACATGGAGCTGATCGGAATTCCACATCGCATTGTCCTGAGCGAGCGCGGGATCACGGCACAACAGTTCGAATACAAGGGCAGAAGCGACGATAGCGCCCAGGAGTTACCGCTCGACGAACTTATCGCCTTTGTTGATAAACTTTATCCCGATCAATGCGCCCCGGGATAATCCAGTTCGCGGCAATCGTTACCCTGCCCCTGCTGGCAATTGCCGCGGTCGAGCCCGCTAGTGCCTCGACCGACCCCCAGCTCCGACAGCTGCTGAAAGAGGCCATCGAATCCGATGCCGGTTTTGAAGATCGCTTCGACGCAGAAGTCTGGCTACTGGATATGTCACGCCGGATGGAAAAGTTTATCGAAGAACCAAAATCACGCATCGAGTTACTGAAACTGATTCACTACGAGGCTCGACGAGTAGGTATCGAACCGGAACTGGTGCTCGCCGTGATCGAAGTGGAAAGTCGTTTTGACGAATTCGCAATTTCGGTTTCCGGTGCGCGCGGCCTGATGCAAGTCATGCCCTTCTGGCTTAACGAAATCGGGATTTCGGACCAGAATCTTTTCAAAATACGCACTAACCTGAGAATGGGTTGCACGATTTTACGCTATTACATGGACATGGAGCCCCATGACCTCGGACGCGCACTGGCACGCTACAACGGTAGCCTTGGAAAAACCATTTATCCCAACAAGGTAATCAACGCGCTGCACGCAAACTGGTTCAAGCAATAATTATTGCTTTTCCATTACGCAGATATCAATAAGTGGCGAGCGGTCGCTTCAGTGCCGTTTGCTGGTAATTCTGTAATTTAGATAAACCCCAAGGGCGCTAATCGTCGATAAAAGTACCAGGGGTCCGATCACTGAAATATTAAACAGCATATCGAGTGATGGCGAACTGCTGGCACTGTAGATTACCCGTGCATAAATATACGACTTGATGGAAATGCCCAGAATTGCCGCAACAATAAAATGGCTCAGCTTTGCGTACAAGATTCCGGAACTGTAATTGACCAACGCGTGGGGGAAACCCGGGAACACGCGCATCGCAAACAGGGAAAAAAAATTATCCTGTGCATGTAAAAACTTGTAACTGCGTGAATTCTGGATTTTTTCCTTCCACTCCAGCGATAGATACTCTGAAAAATAGTAGGCGCCCAATCCGCCCAGTGTGCCGCCTGCCGCCAGGATAAAAGTTGCCATCGGCGGGGTATAAAGCGGTGCCGCTACCCAGAGAAATATCGACCCGGCTAGCGCAAAGGTAAACAGCAGCGCCTGTGCCAGTATCAACACCACGATCAGCCACCAATGCTGGGCATATTCCCGAGCGACAATCAGTAGCTGCCTGGCATCAAGCAACCCCGCTATCTCCATTACCAGGCCCAGGCTTACCAACAAGGCGACGATTGCGAGTTTTATTTTATAGTTGGTACCCAAACGACCGCCTGAAATAGTAAAGTTTTCGCTGCGAAGTACTCTACTCGAAATCGCCGATGCTTGCAGGCCCCCAAAGCGCATGACGCAGCAACCATTCATCCTGTTTAATCAGCTGCAATTCGAAGCGATATATTCTTGCCCTTAAAGAGGATAAGGCATCGACATCAGCAATCGCGCTACCCGCCATCGCCACATGCATCCGCACGATCGCTTCATTTTCAGTGAGCAATTCTATAGCGTCGATTTTGGTGAACAAATGAATATTTTTATGCCGGAAGAAATAGCCGCGCAGCAACCCGGTCAATTGTTTCTTGTTGTAACTTTTCTGATCGGAGTAGTCGCCATGCATTAGTTCGGCCAGCGCATCCGTATCACGGCTTTCCGCCGCATTGACTCCCGAGTCGATGTAAGCACGAATCTCGTCTTGCGGTGAGACAGCGTTATCGCTGCAGGACTGGGTCAGAATAGCCACCCACACCAGGCAAAGAACTTGGCTGAAGGACTTCATGCCGATACCCGATTTAAAGATCGTAGCGTGGCGGGGCTACTTTGAGAACTTCCTCGATCGTGGTCAGGCCACGCGCCACCTTTTGCGCACCAGCAAGATTTAGCGGCTTCATGCCGTCCTTGATAGCGGTCTTACGAAATTTTACGAGATCGAAATTATCGGTGATATCGTGTTTCAATGCATCGGTCAGCGGCATCATTTCGTAGATGCCTATGCGCCCGCTAAAACCCGTCTGACGGCATTCCAGGCAACCTTCTGCAGCACAAATTTTTTCCGGTGCAGATGTAGTCCAGGGCTTGATCAAAGCCTGCCAGTCGATCAGCTCGAGGCTGGTTTCCTGTTTACAATGCGGGCATAAGGTACGTACCAGGCGTTGCGCCACTACCCCGATCAGGGTCGCGGTGATCAGATAAGGCGGCACCCCTATTTCTGCGAGACGCGCGATAGCAGAAGGTGCGTCGTTGGTATGCAGAGTCGACAACACCAGGTGTCCTGTCAGCGCCGCCTGAACCGCCATTTCCGCGGTTTCCCGATCTCGAATCTCACCTACCATAATAATATCGGGGTCCTGGCGCAGCAGGGTTTTAACCCCGGTGGCAAAATCCAGGTCGATGTTATGCTGAACCTGCATCTGGTTGAAACTGGGTTCAATCAATTCGATCGGATCTTCGATCGTACAGACATTCACTTCCGGCTTTGCCAGGTGCTTAAGGCTGGTATAAAGCGTGGTGGTTTTGCCCGAACCTGTAGGACCGGTTACCAGAATAATCCCGTAAGGACGCGAAATCATGTTGTTCCATATATCCGATTCCCGCTTTTCGAGACCCAGTGCGGCGAAATTCTTGACCAGTACTTCGGGATCGAAAATCCGCAGTACCAGTTTCTCGCCAAACGCGGTGGGCATACTGGAGAGGCGCAACTCGATCTCGATGCCATCGGGGGAAAGCGTTTTGATACGGCCATCCTGGGGCTTGCGCTTTTCAGCAACATCGAGGCGCCCCATAATTTTAATCCGGCTTACTACTGCAGCGGTGATATTGGCTGGAATTTCGTAAACCTGGTGCATGACACCATCGATCCTGAAGCGCACGTTGCCCTGCTCTCGTCGGGGTTCGATATGAATGTCACTGGCGCGTTGATTGAACGCGTACTGCATCAGCCAGTCGACAATACTGACGATATGCTGGTCCTCGGCGTCGACTTTGCCGGATTTACCCAGCTGGATGAGTTGTTCGAGGTTCTGAATATTACCCGGCAGCTCTCCAAGACCCTTATTACCAGCCCCATCCATGGCCTTGCTGACGCTGTAAAACTCAACCAGGTAGTTTTTCAATTCAGCCGGATTAGCCAGCACAGTAGTTATCTTTTTATTGACTATGCGTTCGACTTCATCCATCCACTCCAGGTTGTAAGGATCTGTAACCGCAATAACAACCTGGTCTTCGGCAACTTCAACCGCAAGAATTTTAAAACGCGACGCATAAGCGTAAGACATGACCGAGGTGCAGGAGCCAACGTCCATTTTCAAAGGATCGAAATGA
>Ga0224508_10000330_pt1 | contig 47597 bp, 48 predicted proteins | sample SF_Jan12_sed_USG_4_FD_170157 | JGI IMG/M metagenome (GOLD analysis project Ga0224508, IMG submission 170157) | Sediment microbial communities from San Francisco Bay, California, United States - SF_Jan12_sed_USGS_21 | ecosystem: Environmental > Aquatic > Marine > Sediment | place: USA... | reverse complement strand
CAACCGCAGTTCCGACCCCGAGAATGCACTCTTCGCCGATGGTATTCACGACGATCTGTTGACCAAGCTTGCGCACAATGGCGAGCTCAAGGTGATTTCGAGAACGTCGGTACTGGAATACCGTGACACAACGAAAAATCTCCGCCAGATCGGAAATGAACTCGGTGTCGCCACGGTGCTGGAAGGCGCCGTGCAGCGCGTCGGGGACACGGTGCGTATCAACGTGCAGTTGATCGACGCGAACACGGACGAACACCTCTGGGCCAATAGTTACGACCGCGAACTGACCACCAAAAACATCTTCGATATACAGAGTGAGATATCGAAGGATATCTCGAATGCGTTGCAAGCGACGCTGACGCCGGTCGCAGAGAGCCGCCTCGATAGCGTACCGACCGAGAATCTCGAGGCGTACAACCTCTACCGCGCAGGACGCCGCAATCTTGAGGAGCGCCGGATTGGGACCCTGCAACTGGCGCGGACGCAGTTCGAACAGGCAATCGAGCTGGACCCGAATTACTCGCAAGCGTATTCGGGACTGGCCGACAGCATCCTGTTGTTGCACATCAATCACAACGCCATTCCCGGCGATGAGGCCTATCCGCTTGTGCAAGATGCATTGGACCAATCCCTGGACCTGGATTCCAACAACGCCGATGCCTACGCATCACTGGGCTTGCTGAAGCTGGACATCTGGGTCGAGACTCGGCTGGGACCGGAAATCGACGAATCTGAGCGTGCTTTTCAGAGGGCCATTGAGCTCAATCCGAACCACGCGCGCGCCGTCATGTGGTACGCCTCCATGAAGGGCTCGCAGCAGAAGCTGGAAGAGGCCGTTGCGCTTTATCGCCGCTCGCTCGAACTGGATCCGCTCGCGCGCATACCGTATGCCAACCTTCCGGCCCTTTACGCGGCGATGGGCCACAACCAGAAAGCGCTTGATAAATGGCTGGAGGCCGCACGGCTGCATCCGACATGGTCGATTCCCTCCCAAAACATCGCCGCGCACCTGCAGAGGTTAGGGCGAATCGACGAGTCGATCGCCTGGGCGGTGCGGGCCCGGGAACTGGAGACGGATCCGCTTGCCGGTGGCGTCGCGATCGGCAGCTACATCCTGTTTGGTGAGATAGAAAAATCGATCCGGTTCATCGAAACCATCCCGGACGACCACCCGCTTCACCGGTATGTGTCTATGTTCTCGATGTTCATGCGGGCCGATTACGAAGGCGCCATCGCGGCTATGGATAGCTTTGTTGTCGAAGGCGCCAATCCGCCGTCGTTTGCGCTCGACGTAATTTCAGATGCCGCATTGCTGATCGACGACCTCGATACAGCGCGCAGGTACGCCCTCATGCCACAGCCCGTGCTGGCCGACGACCCTATAGGTCACCTTGATCAGTACAATGCGCACAACGTGATTAAGCTTGCGTATATTGCGATGCGCAACGGTGACGAGGCATACGCCGACCGTTTGCTGCGCGCGGCGCTGGATGTCGTCGAAACTCGACCGCGACTCGGTACGGCGGGACATGGTATCCAGGACGTGCAGATTCTCGCATTGTTGAGTAAACCGGATGAAGCGTTGGCGCGTATGCGCGAGGCCGTCGACGCAGGATTTCGAGGCGAACGCATCTTTGAAAATTGGGCGCTCGGTGAAGATCCGTACCTCGCTTCGATTCGCGATGAGCCGAGATTCTTGGAGATGCAAGACGAGATACAAGGCCATCTCGCAGTGATGCGCCGGATTACGCATCGCGCCGAAACGACGGGTGAGTGGGAGCAGTTACGCGGGCTCGCGCAATCGCAGCCCGTCAATCCCGCCGCGATCGGCACCTGACTTCCAGCGCTTTTCCATAAGAAAGAGGTCAGGGTACATTTATTTTCGTTTTTTGGGTGGGGCCGGCTAGCGCTGATAAATGTATGCTGACCCCTTTTTTGATTAGCGCAACTGGCTGTCTTTACTTCCTCGCCGGTTATAACCGCTGACCGTCTTCGCCTCGGCGTCGTGTTCCGCCTGGCAAGCGACACACAGGCGCACGCCCGGCACCGCCTCGCGACGCGCTTCAGGAATCTCCTTTTCACATTCTTCACAGTGGCGCAGGCTCTCGCCATGCGGCAACTGGTCACGGGCACGCTTGACGGCATCCTCGATGGTCGCGTCGATCTGGTCCTGTACTGCGCCGTCTTTGGCAAATCCGCCAGCCATAGCTAGTTACCTCAGGTTTCCCGTGCCGCCCGATATTGTAGTCGACACGGTAGTATGAATACCCGCATTATGGAATCTAGGGCCCCCAAGCCGGCCGATAAGCGCGATAATCTATGTAAATAAGAATGTAGAAAGATCATGCAAGTGACTGATTTCTCATTAAGTAGCAAGGCATTCGGGGAGCACGCCGACCCAGGCCTCATCGTTGCCTGCCAGTCGCACCAGGATGCGTCGCGGTTCCTGTCGTCGGCACTGGACCAGGCGAACGGTATCGCGTTGCTGCATGGACCCAAGGGCTCGGGAAAGACCACGATCGTCAAGCAGCAGCTCGCCTGGTACTCACGCGATGCATCGGTCGCGCTGGTGGAGGGCAATCATCTGACACCTGAGGGTCTTTTGGCCGAAACGTTGTCGCAATTCGGCGTCCGGACCGCCTCCGAGGAGCAGGACGTCTTGATGCTGAGGCTCAATCAATTTGCGACCGAGCAGACGCGTTTCACGCAGTCCCCCATCCTGATCATCGACAACGCCGATCGCGCGACCGCGAGCGCCCTGCGCTTGCTCAACTGGCTCGCGGCGCTGGAAAACCGCGGTAACTATGCGCTGCGCATCATTCTGACCGGTGACGAGGGATTATCGACCTTGCCACGGCACGATGGCATGCGGGCCGTGGCCCGACGACACCCGGCGATGTATTCGCTCAACCCGTTGACCGAGCAGGAAACGATGATCTACCTGCGTACCCGGCTGATCGCCGCCGGCAGTGAAAACAGCGAAGCGGTATTCACGATCGATATTTGTCAGCGCATGCACGAATTGTCGTGCGGCTGGCCGGGTGCGTTAAACGAGCACGCGATCGAGGTTGTGGAGCATGCGATGGACGAGATAGCGGACACGTTGCTACCACGCGTCATCGTTACCCGGGATGGCGAGACAGTAGCGGAGTACGAGTTGGCTCAAGGGCAGCACATCATCGGGCGCGCCAGGATGGCCGACATCCTCATCGAGGATGGTCATGCCAGCAAGCTGCACGCCTTGTTACACGTGCAGGCAAACGCCGTCATCCTGGCTGATCTGAACAGCACGAACGGCACCACGGTCAACTCGCGCATCGTGACGACGACGGTGCTCAAGGAAAACGACGTCATCATGCTCGGTCGACATCGACTCAAGATTGAATACGTACCCGCGCCCACGGCGGAGGCGGACATACCGTTCAATCCAATCGCGACCGTAACGCTTCAAGACCTGGACGACCTGGACGACCGGGACGAACTGCGTGCCAAGCGGATGTTGACGCTGCTGAAGCAACGGTAGCGCTATCAGTAGTGACGGCCCGAGCGGTATTGATGTCGGAAATCGGAATTGAATGGGCTCTCTTAGCCAGCACGCGAGATTCAAAAATTCAAGCGGAGATCGCTGCGTCGCATTGAATTCAATGAGATGCTAGTAGAATTCCATTTCCCCCAGTTGGTCTTTTCAATGTTCAAACGACACAAAATCGGCGAAGCCTCGGACGCGGAACGAAAACTCGTGCTGGTTTTCGGGTCCCTGCTTGGCATTACGTTACTGCTGTTCGCCGTCTGGGCCGTTACGCTCTTCAGCGAAACGGCCGCGATTGATGATTGCCTGGATCAGGGCGGGAGCTACGACTACGAAGAGGGGCATTGTGACTTTGAGGTGAACCACCCGAGGCCGTAGTGGCAGATGAGCTGATGTTTTTCTGAGGAATCCTGAGGACACCGCGGTTCGAGCCCGGTTTCCGTTATAGTTGCTTAGAGCTAAGCACCGGCGGGAATCACATGCTGAAACAAATACGCCAGAACCCCATGATCGCAGCCGGCATCCTTCTGCCGTTGATCATCGTCGTGTTCTTCTTGCTGGCGACCGCCATTCCGAAGTGGTTCGTTGCGCCGCCTGAGTACGATCTCGTCTTCACGGTCCCCGAGCACAATCCGAACCGGCGAGACATAGAGCTGACGATCGACGTCGTGGACAGTCGGGTGCGTGCCCGGCTGTTCAAGAAGAATGACTACTACAGAGGGATCGCCAGGCTGTACGTGTTCGAACACGAGACCCAGGACGTCCGGGAGATATCGATCAACATACCGGGCAGCCTGGAGGCGCTCGAGGACGGTGCTGAAATCGACGTGCCTGAGTTCGCTAACCGATCGATATCGACTACACGAGAGGCGCCCGACGGGTACGAGGTCCTTGGGCCCGGTTACCGGCGCGGCGGCAATTTGATGACAGAGTTATTCGGTGGCCATCGACGCCATCAATTCTCGATCCATAAATCCGGCGCCATTATCGAAATACCGAACGTGGGGGATCACCGCAATTACTATTACGCGGCGACATTTCTCGGCTGGGTTACCGAATGACGACGGCTGGCAAAGAGACAATCCTTAAAGAGCTGGTCGATACTGCCCGGGCCCACGATATCGGTATCGAGGACATCAGCGACGCGTTTGAACGCTATGAGACGTCCGAGTCGCCTGCGCCGGATGACAACAAGACGAGCATCCTGACACGCGCACTCGCCTATTTAGGCGGCACGTTCGTGTTCGCAGGTCTCGGTGTTTTCATTGCGATGAACTGGGAGTCGATGAACTTCGCCGCCCAGGTCGTCATCACGCTCGGCTCGGGCCTGGCCGCCTTCGTCATGGCGTTGATCGCGGCGAAGGACGAACGCTACGAGAAAGCCGCAGCGCCGTTGTTCCTGATCGCGGCGGTACTGCAACCCATCGGCATCCTCGTTATTTTCGCCGAGTTTTATAAAGGCAACGAGTGGGAACTGGTATCGATGGTCACCTCCGGGGCCCTGGCGGCCCAGCAGATCCTGGCGTTGATCATGACCCAGCGAACGACGCTGTTATTCACCGCGCTCGTGTTTGCGGCCATATTCGTGCTGACGCTCTTTTCTTACCTCGGCATCGACTATGAAGTTATCGCCCTCGCGCTGGGCGCTTCGTTGCTAAGCCTGTCGGTCGGCCTGGAGCAGACCCGGCACAAGGGGATCACGCCGTTCTGGTACCTGGTGGGGTCGATGTGGCTGTTATACGGCGTGTTCGAACTGATTGAACGCACACCATTCGAGATCGCGTTCCTTGGTGTCGCTGCCGCGATTGTCTATCTCAGCACCGTCGTGCGCAGCCGCACGCTGCTGTTCGTCGGTACGCTCGCGATACTGTCGTACATCGGCTATTTCTCGGCCAAACACTTCGTGCAATCCATAGGCTGGCCGATCGCGCTCGTGTTGTTCGGATTGTTGCTGATCGGTCTGAGTGCGACGGCATTCCGGATCAACAAGAACTACATCAGTAACCAGGATTAACCGGGTAGGGCGCGAAAATCCAATCTGTCAATGAGATATGTCATACGCGGCAGATTTAGCGTCCAAATGGGCGCCCTCGGCGATCTGACTCAGTCGGGCGGCATCGCGTAACAGGATATGCCGTCGATTAACCTGGATGACGCCTGCGTTCTGCAGTTTCGACATCACGCGGCTCAGCGTCTCGGGTGAAAACCGCAGGTAATTCGCGACGCTCTCGTAGGACATCGGTAAATCGAACTCGCAATCGGCAGAGCATTGTCGCAAGCGGGCTTCCAGATCGAACAGGAAAATAGCGACCTGCTGCGTTGCGTCGGCGCCCTCGGCACACATTTGCTGCCGGGAGAAGTCGCGGCTCATCAGGGCCAGAATCCGGGTCTGCAGGCCGGGAATCTGCAGCGATAACTCGGCGATGTCCCGATACGAAGCAATGCACATCGAGGCAGGCTTTATCACTGATGCATTGAAATGATGGCGCTCCGGGTACGCGGCATCGAAACCCAATAGCTCACCTGGCAGATGAAAGTCACGGACATGCTCGCGGCCTTGCCGGTCTGTCGTGTACGTCTTGATGCAACCGCTACGGACGGCGTAGATGGCCGTGAAAGGGTCGTCGGCACGAAACAGGTGAAAGCCAGCCGGCAGGGGGCGGGAACGCCGGACTATGGCATGCAGCCTCTTGAGATCGCTCTTGTCCAGCCCAGGTGACCAGCACCATTCCAGTAGCGAGCACAGCCCGCAGGCATGACGAAACACCGGGGCGCTCGCCATGCGCAATTTCGCATGCGTACCCAAGCAGCAACCCCTGACAATGCTTTTCAATTCTAGAAGGCGTTCGGCAGGCTTGAAAATCGTGGAATTTACTTAAATTTTCCCGACATCTGTCAATGAAGTGTCCGTTTGCTGATGGTGACATGTCTCATGCGGCGAGCATTACGCATCGGCTTGCCGCAGCACGACGGAGATGCGTGGCTGGAAAGAGGAAAAGGAGACGATCATGTATGTCAGACAGGTAAGTGCACATTACAAACCGGAGCGTTTCAAAATGCTCAACGAACGCTTCGAAAAGGAAATTATCCCCACGCTGAAAAAACAAAAGGGATTTCGTGACGAGCTGTCGTTCTTTGACAAAGACAAAGATGAAGCCGTTACGATGAGCTTCTGGGATACGAAGCAGTTTGCCGATAACTATGCACGAGATATTTATCCATCCATTCATAAGAAGATGGAGGATACGCTCGAGGATACGCCACAAGTCCGCTCTTTTGATGTCGCGAACTCGACCTGGTACAACATTCACGCATTCTGAGTGGGAATTTCCGGGTATTTAACGGGCGGCCGCGTAACGCTGCCGCCCGCTGTTGTTTTAATTGCCGTTGTACTATGTGAGCGGCATCCCTCTGCCGACCCCATTTAGAGTTATAGTGGTTTAATCCTGAGCCGCAGAGGACCGGGCGCTGAACGTCCTGCTGATCATTCTGATCCTGCTCGTGGTCACGCGCGTTTTCGCAGAACTCGCCGAGCGCGCCAAACTGCCCGCACTGGTGGGCGAGCTCGTCGCCGGTATTTTCTTAGGCTACCTGATATTGAGATTCGAGGGACTGGTGCCGACGCTCTGGTCTGCAGCAAACAGCGAGTTGTTTACCGCGCTCGCCGACCTCGGCATGTTCTTCCTGATGTTGCTCGCCGGCATTCGCATGGAGCCGCTGGACTTTGCTCAGTCTTCCAGGTCGGCGGTTCTGATTGCACTGGGCGGCATGCTGGTGCCGGTGACTGCCGGGTTCGCGCTGGGTGCCATGGTGCTGCCGGATTCACCGTTCAAGGTGGCGCAGTGCCTCTTTCTGGGCGTCGCCCTCGCGATCACGGCGGTACCGGTCGCCGTCCGGATGTTCATGGATCTCGGCGCGCTCGAATCCCGGGTCGGCAAAGCCGTGATTGCAGCGGCGCTCTGGGATGATGTGCTAAGCCTGTTCCTGATGGCACTGTTACTGGCCGCGATAAGTGGTGGCGGAACCGGTGACTTCAGTCTCGCGGCCCTGTTGCCCGTTGTCGGTAAGGTGCTGCTGTTTTTCGCCATCACCGTTCCGGTAGGCCTGTTCATCTTTCCCATCATCGGTCGGTATTTCAGGCATCTGAGCTTTCCCGAAGTGGATTTCAGCATGCTGCTAATCGGCGCACTTGCGTATGCGGTACTGGCCGAGTACCTGGAGCTGCATCTCATCATCGGCGCTTTTCTTGCTGGCATGTTTTTTCATCCGAAAATTGTCGATAAAGAGACCTACGAGCGGGTCGAGCAGCAAATGTCGGGACTGACCCGGGGCTTCCTCGCACCAATATTCTTCGTCTCCGTCGGTTTCCATCTCGATTTCGGCAGTGTGAGCCAGGCGCCACTGTTCGTGGTGACGCTGACGCTGCTCGCACTCGCGAGCAAGATGATCGGTTCAGGATTTCCGGCCTATTGGGCGGGCTTCTCCAGGCGTAAATCCATACTGGTCGGCGTGGGCATGAGCGGTCGTGGCGCCGTGGAACTCATCATCGCCGGGGTGGCGCTCGAGGCCGGTCTTTTCCTGCAACCGGATCCGCCGGGCGCGATCGTTCAGAGCCTGTTCTCTGCCATCGTCATTATGGCGCTGGTGACGACGCTGGCGACGCCGATTGTTCTGCGGATGTTGTGGAAGCCGTAATGCGGCGATAGGGGGTCAAACCGCGGTTCCCATCGTCGGGGTATAGCTGACGCCGTAGAATTTCATGTCCTTCACATGGAGGCACAACTTCGCTGTGACGGGTCACCCTAAAGTGCCGCGTCAAGAATCCCCGATTCGTTGGCACAACCCATTGCTTTGATCATCTTTACTTCCTGCGCATCTGACGATGTTGCCCTTGGCCGAACAGTCTCTCTAATACGTCAGAAACCCACGACCAGCTGGCCACTTGCAGCGTAGTAAACAACCAGCATGGCGAGCAGCATTAGCGACACCGGGATTTTCTTGATCCACAACATGACTATTCTCCTCTTGTGCGTCTGTCGATCGTTTCGGCAGCCCGGCGATCTTGAGGTCCTACGTGGCGTAGCAGAATGCGTCGCGAAGGAAGCGAGGACCCGTGGCTTTGCGTCACTGACTTTCGTCAGATTTGCCTTTATCGCAATACCAATTCTCCCACGGCTACCAGGCTTGTCAATTCTGGCTTGTGCTTAGTGATGCCGGTTTCCGGTTAGCCGCAACGGGCAGATTTAAGCGTTAGGGGGTAGCGTTACCGTAGCGTTACCGGGTCGAACCGAGGTTTCGTATCCATCTTGATTCGTTCGAGGTGGTATATTCAGGCCGACATGGGTAACTTGCGCCGCGGCGCGAATCGACGGGGGATGTCATGAAGTATCGAGGTGCTGTTCTTTGCCTGCTCGGTCTCTTGCCATGCGTTGCGCAGGCCGATTCCTTATTCAGAAACGATCTTGCCCAGGGGCGATACGTGCCCAGGGCGTTCGGTGTCGGCCTTGACATCGTGCGGGTGGACCAGGAACTGACAATTGACCGACTGTCGGTGACGACACCACCCGGATTTCCACCGCTGCCGCTGGACGACGCGTCGGGTATTGTCACGAAAAGCGATGTCGGCAACGACGGCATCAAGTTCGATGCGTGGTTGTTACCGTTCTTCAATGTATTCGGCTTGTACGGGCAGTTTGACGGCGATACCGACGTGGATCTGCGTGGCACGATGCTGCCATTGCCGCCCGACCTGCAGCAGCTGCGCATCAGCTACGACGGCGACGTGTACGGCGGTGGATTCGTGCTGGCGGCGGGTAACGATCGCTGGTTCGGCTCACTCGTGGCGACATTCACAGATACGGATCTCGACAGTGGCTTCTCCTCGTCGATCAAAGCGACAACGCTGCAGCCACGCGTCGGTCTTCGTTACGGCAACAACAACGAAGTCTGGCTCGGTGGCTACTGGATCAATGCCGATGAATCCCACAGCGGCACGATTAACGTGGACTTCGGTCCCGGGGTTGGCATCGTGCCGATCGGTTTTGAAGTTGACCTGTCGCAATCCGAGGGCTTCAGTCCCGCCATCGGTACGCACGTCACATTCGGCGAAAGCTGGGAGTTGACGCTCGAGATCGGCGGTGGCGGCGACAGGGATACGGCGCTGGGGAACCTGACCTACCGCTTCGAATGAGCGTATGGCGAGTGGGCGTACCTGGCTGAGCGTCACCCTGGCAGCGTGCTGCCTCGGCCTGATGCCTGCGCAAGCTTACGAGACCGACCAGTACACGAACCGAGGTGAGGCGGTCGCGGATTCGACTGTGGTGATGAATCGCGAAGTCAACCGGACAATCACCGACATCGCAGCTAACTGGTCAAAAGGCCACGACAAGATGGCGTTCGTCAGCGCCGTCTACCACCGCATCGGCGGACATCACTGGGTCGATAAACTCGAGCGCTGGGCGATGAAGTCGCCCGAGGTCGACAAGCTTACGACTCCGCGGTATGGATCCGTGTACTCAGGCTTTCCGCCGTGGGTGATGCGGATGACCGGTATTTTCGGTATCGGGAAATCCATCCGCCTCAATAACCAGCTGATTGGCTCCGACAAGATCGGGCACTTTCTCTCGCAGGGGCGCAAGTTCTACCGGCGCTACGTGCGCATGGGATCGGAAATCGAGGCGGCGAAGCAATCGATCTTCACCGAGCGAGCGATCTTCGGCAAGCTGACGACCGGGGCCTACTCGAACGCGGACCTCGTGGCGAATTACGAGGGTCACCGGTTCTACCGCAGCCTGTTCGAGGACGACGTGATACCGGGCAAACCGGCCATCCTGCGCTGGGAAGACAATAAGTGGGTAGTGCAACGCGAATTCGACTGGGCGGATCACGTCAACGCCTACTGGGACGAGGTCTTGCTGCCCAACCACTTCGATTGCCTCGCAAAGCGCTACGTACGCAAACGCATCATCGGCTTCTGCGAGGCTTTCTGGATCGAACCTGATCTTTACCGCATCCCCGACGACAGCGCGCTGGCGGCACGCTACCGGGACATCGGTATCAGGGACACGCGTGACATGCGCATCGATGTGCTGTGCACCAGCGAGGACGTCTTCCTCACCGAGCTTGCCAGCGCCACGCGATAAAAAAACCGGGGTCAGACCCCGGTTTTCTTGGCTGAAACTTCGGTTCGAACCCTGATTTACTCCGGGAAACTGCCGTCAGCGACGTCGTCTACAATCACGCTGACGTCGCGTTCCGCAACGAAACCGAAAGCCGGTGTGGTTTCTTCGCAGGCCGCGTCGTTAAAATCACAATTGAAGTTGTCGGCGACGGTCGCATCCTCGTCCACGTCTCCTGTGCAGGTTAGCCCGAGCTTGTAATCGCCCGCCAGCAAGAATCCGGCTTCATAGTTATAGGTCAGGCCCGAGTCGTTCGATTCGGCGACAGCGAAAGCGATTGGATCGCCATCGCCGTCATAGTCGTCGAGAACAGCCAGCCCGTCGAAATTTTCGACGACGTAGACACCAAGGGAATCCACGATACCATCCTGATCCGCATCACGACATGCCTCGATGTCGGTCAGTATAGTCGCGTCCACAGTACCCGCGATCGAACCGGATTCCGTTTCATCGACCATCCGTATGGCTGGTTTAAGCAGGTAGTTTTGCACGCACATCTCCAATGGATCATCCGGATCGGCAATTCCCGGCGGCGCGGTGACCGATTTGCGGACATCGAAGTCCAGCATGTAGTTGGACTGCCCATTGGCTGTTACAGTCATGCCGCTAACAATCTTCAGGCCGGTTTCCGAACCACTTGGAATCCAGAGCGAGCATTCCATGGGCGGAGATTCAATGGTTTCGCCCGAGAAAACAATATACGAATCCAACACGTTCTGTTCAGCTTTTACGAGCAGCCGCACCCACTGATACTCGCCTGCTGGCATATCCTCGGCGAACAAGGTCCGGTACTCCAGGCCCTGTAGATCCAGAAGATTAATGATGCAGCCGTCAGCCGGGCTGAGAACGGGATCGCAGGCATCCGGGCTGATGTCGTACGTCTCGGAAGGTCCGCCGGCCGGCTTTACTTCGAGGCCCGTGAACAGGATGTATACAGCCGCAGCGCTCTCGACCGGGCCGTCCGTCAGGCCGATATTCAGCATGCCGGTTGATGCACCGCCGCTCGAACTACCGCCACAGCCGGCGAAACCCAACATTCCTCCAGCCAGGATGAACAAAAGCCTGCAAGTCCATTTCGTATTCATGTCATGTCCTTATCGTATGAATAGAAGATTACGGCTTTTACATAAGGGCAAACTGCATCGCCGCCGTCTCAGGGGCAACAAACTCGCATATCGAAAGTGAGAAAAATGTGAACCAGCGCACACGCGATGGAATTGGGAATTCGGACCCTTAAGGTCCCTTAGAAATACAGATCTTCTGTCGTGCCGCGACCGAAGAAACCGTACAAAAAGAAGGAAACGTTGCAATAAATCATGCTGGCCAGCCAATAGCCATTGACGTCCAGCTCATACATATCGGCCGAGACCGCCGTCACGACCCATAATGGCGCTACCAGGAACGCACTGATCAGCGCAGCAATACGTGCGCCTTTGTAGGCGCCTTCGCGCCGCATGAAAAACCACCATAGGGAGCCGAATATCACGAGGCCGAAGAGCGCGGAGTAGTGATGCTTGTCAGTCCAGACGCCCGATCCCAAACCAATTCGAAAGCCGAAGAGACTTCGCTTGAGTCGGCCGGACTCGATTGGATAGTAAACGCCATCGAGCGGGCTGCTGAAAAGAGACCACGCGGCGTCGGCCAGCAGCCACGCGAAGAACACAAGTAGTGCGATTTGAAGGTTTTTCCAGAGCATTTCAGCTCAGGCTGGCACCTTGCCATATCGTCCAGGCGCCGATGATGAGAAACCCGGCACCGGCCACGTAGGAAAGCAGTTTTGGACTGACGTATTGTGAGATGAGCCCGCCGGCTGCGACGCCGATCGCCGAGGCGAGGATCAGCGCGGCAGATGCACCGATAAAGACAGCGAGGAGGTTGCCCGGCGTTTTGGAGGCAAAGAGCAGGGTAGCGAGCTGTGTCTTGTCGCCGAGTTCTGCCAGAAACACGACGCCGAAGACGGTCGCCAGTACTTTTAAATCCATGATCTGAGATTCCTTGGAGTATTGGGGTCGATCCGAGGATCTCACAAAACCGCGGTTCGACCCTGCCGACTGTTATCGCTGCATCGCGATCGTCTGTCGCAGCAAGTCGCGGTTGTCGATCATCCACGGGTGAAAATCGTCGCGGTAAAAGAGTCGAAAGTCCTGCGCCACTTCGCGCACGACACCGTTCTTGCTGAACAGGAAGTCATAACCATCCCGCCAGAATTTGAACGCCAGGACCGGCTTGCCTTCCATGCGACGCATCCGCCAGATCGTCAGGAACACGTGCCAGGGGAAGCGCACGCGGATGATACGCATGGTCTGGCGCAGCACCTTGCGCTCGCCGCCGATGGCGAGGAATACGTCGTAAGCTACCGACTTGTGCTCAGTCTCCTCGATGGCGTGCCAGTTCCAGAGATCCGCCATGACCGGGTCGGCGTCGTCCATCCAACGCGGATTGCGCATCGAGCCCAGCGCGAAGATCGCTGTGATGTGTTCGAGCACGACCGTCGCTGCCAGTTGCACGATCGGTGGCTCTTTTTTCGCGAGTGTAATCTCGTGGAGAAAGAGGCCCTCGAGTTTCTCGAGATCGAGTCCCCGTTCCTCGGTGAACACTTCGTTGTAACGCTGGTGTTCGCGCCGATGGATATGTTCTTGTTGCACGAACACCGCGGCATCGCTTTTGAGTTTGGGATCGTCGATCCGCGGCAGGTAGTGTTTCACGCTGTCGACGAAGAACTGCTCGCCACTCGGGAACGACAGGGAGAGAGCATTGAAGAACGCGGTCTCGAATTCGCGGCCACCATGCCAGTCGCGGCCGAGCGACGCGCGAAGATCGAAGCTGCGATTGCGTGCCGCAAAGTCCATGTCCGCGGGCGTCTTGCTGAGACCAGGCTGTGGCATGTGGCCCATCATGAACCCGCTGATTCGTCCGCTTGCTCTGAAGTCTCAAGATGCAACTTCAGCCGGTCCAGGACCGCCCCCCATGCATGATCGAAGTACTCCCAGCCGCGCTGCCAGGGCTCGCCTTCCTGCCAGCCGTGCGCGTAAAGTCTGACGTGCACATGTCCGTGATCGCCTTCGTCCAGTAACACGACAACCTGGGTCCGTTCATCGACGTTACGCAATTCCGGTACCGCAGGCGGAAACGTCCACGAAAACGCGATCATCTTGTTGGGGAGATACGCAAGTATGTGCGAGCCTTCGCCACCGCGTTTGCCGAGCTCATCAGGCTCAAGGTCGAGGAACCATTCGTAGGGCCCGCCGATGCGCAGCTCCACATTGGATTTTGACGAGACGAACGCCAGGCCTTCTGCCGTGGTCCAGGCGTTCCACACGGCATCGACAGGCGCTCGTATGCACACTTCTTTGGTGAGTATCGGCATCTCGGCATGCACTCCCGCGACAGTGACCATCAACACGAATACTACGAACAATCGTCGCAATGTCATATTTGCCTCGTAAGGAAAACCGGGGTCAGCCCCATTCTATATGGGTCTGTTCCCATTTTATCCGAAGTCACGACGAATCGCGTTTCACGACGTTCCGTCGCTGAACGCGACTGTGCATCATGTTCCGACTGCGACAAGATCGTGACATCGTTTCGCAATTTACAATATGTCAGTTCTGACATATAATCAGTCGATTGATATGAGTCCCGAGGATAAGTCGCTCGTATGGATGCACGGTGACATCAAGTCGCCTCCGTTCTCCAGGCCGGCGAGGCTCGAGGCGGGATTTCTGCTAAGGCTCTTGCAACGCGGTGAGAAGATCGGAATGCCTCATTCCAGACCAATGCGGTCGATCGGAAAGAGCTGCCACGAATTGCGTATCTCGGACGAAAGGGTCAGTTGGCGCATTTTTTATCGCATTGATGTGGATGCGGTAGTCATAGCGGGGGTGTTTTCGAAGAAGACAGGGAAAACGCCACGGACCGTAATTGAGATCTGTAAGGCGAGACTGCGAGAGTACGACAATGCATAAGGGCAAGAAGGCCAAATTGGCGAAAAAGGGATGGAAAGTCGGAACAGTTGCTGAGTTCCTGGATCTTTCGGCTGAAGAGTCTGCCTACATCGAAATGAAGATCGCCCTGAGCAGGAAACTGAAAGAGCGGAGACGTCGCAAAAAACTTACGCAAGCTCAGCTGGCGAAGGCGATTGAATCCAGCCAGTCGCGCGTTGCGAAGATGGAGGCCGGTGACCCCACCGTTTCGATCGATTTGCTGATGAAATCGCTCCTCGCATTGGGCGTGTCAAAAGAAGAACTCGGGCGCACAATTTCGTAACCCCGGAAAATTGATCGGGGGTACGAGGAAATTGCGCGCCGGTTCCTACGTGCCGAGCTCAGTGCACGCGATAGACGGCGTCGTGTTCGCGTGCGTGTTTGACGACCGACAGGCCGATCTGGTCGCCCGGCATGGCGGTGTCCACTGTGGCGTGGTCGATCTGCATTGACTCGACTTTCTGCTCGAAGTCCGACGTGTGGCCCCTGATGTGAATCTTGTCGCCCTCGTGGAGTTCGCCGTCGGTGATCGTCACACCGGCGACGCCCAACTTGCCGTAGTAATGCGTCACTGTGCCGATTCTGGTTTCTGACATGTCACTCTCCCAACTTCCCGCTCCCCAATATCCGCAAGGAGTCCGCCGCAGTCAATTCTGGGATGTACCTAGGATAGCGACCGGCTTGTCAGTCCATTAAGTTCGCCCCGCCGTCATCCATCTTCTTCGGACGGCTCCAGTAATTGTATTGGGGCGTCCAGTTAGCATCATTGAATCCGGCCATGCCGAGCAGGTTCCAGATTGAGCAATACAGATCCCCGGGACCGAATTCGGCCGCGTTCTTGCGTGTTATGCGAGAGCCATCGCGTTCGTAGACGACCACTCCCGGCGTGTTCTTGCCGCCTTCCGAAACCGTCTGTTCCTCGATGTATTTGCCACCGCCATGAGAAGCCAGCCGAAAGCGCCAGTTACGCGAGTTGGCGAACGTGCGCTGCAGTTCGGGCGCATCCCTGGACACGAGCACGACGGGCATAACCGATTCGAGATGCGGCAGGAAGCCGTTGAACCCGTCGGCCCAGAGCGTGCAATAGCGACAACCCTGGCCCATGTTGTGAATGACCATCAGTCGATCACTCTCCCCGAACAGCTCGAGTAACGTCACGTCACCGTCGAGTGTTGAGAACGTGTAATTCGAAACCTCTTCGCCAGACTTGTTTTGGCGCAGCTCGTTGAGCTGCCTGGTCAGTTCATAGAGTTGTTTTTCGATCTTTGTAATTTCTTCGCTCACGGCGGCCCCCTTGCTATCAGCGTGGAATGCGGGAAAGACTGCGGTCTGACCCATTCGACCATTCAACCGCAATTCCGAACTCTAGTCGACCTTGTGTTGCGTCAGGAACATAGCCTTGTCGAGAGCGACGAAGAAATCCTGGTAGGTAGCGGCGTCCGCAACGCTTTTTTCGCCGATGCGCGCATTGGTACGAACGGAGATTCGCTGCGTGTCCTTTTGTACAACGGTCACGGTCATACGCATGGTGTACTGGTCCAGTCGTGTTGCCGTGATGGTACCGAGTTCGGCATCAGCCTGATCGATGGTGAAACCCAGGTCCTGCAAGGTCGCGACTACCGAACGCATCGTCAGCGCCTTATCCAGCGTGTCATATTCGCGGGTCTGAATCTGGCGCGTTTCAAGTTGCGTGCCGGCACCGGTGATGTTGGCTGATGTCGTCGCGCAGCCCGACAAAACGAACAGACCGAACAGTGGCAACAGATGCGTTAAACGAGTCATTTTGTACTTACCTGTATCAATAGGGATTTGCGCAGATTGTCGAAGATCTGCTGATAGGTAGCCGCGTCGTCGATGCGCTCGAGCACTTTGATCCTCTCCATCTTGTCGTAGACCACGCGCTGAATCGTCATGCGGGCCGTGTATTCGCCATCGTGTGCGAGGCTCGGTAGCACGACCATTGTGAGTGTGACGCGCTGCTCGTCGCTGGCGGTCGACATGAGGTCGCAACCGCCGCCCATGACGCAAAGAATCTCGAGCAATATCAAACCGGCCTTTTCACTGGCGGAGTCGGCATCAATGAGTTTTGATGCCGTGATCACGCCCAACGGCTTTTCGATGCGATCGATGTTGAATTCCATGTCCTGCAGCACGGCGATCGTCGCGGTCAGTATGTCGATTTCAGAGGGTGCGGCGAGTGTGCGGGTTTGAATCGAGCGTACCTCGAGCGTGCTTTCAGGCAGCCGCAGCGCCGCTTGTGGAATCGATGCCGCGCACGCACTGAACAATGCCGTCGGTAGCAACAAAATTGCAGCGCGGATCATTAGAACCTCGACGTATGGTAGGAAAAGTCGCTGACCGCGTCATTACCGTCGAACTTTATGATGACAGTCAGTGTTCGCTGTGAACTGGTGGTCGAGCCTGCGTTGGTTGAGCCTACACCGGCGCCGGCGCCCGAGCCGCCGAAGATCAACCCAATGATCGTGCCGCTGCTACGCGAATAGGTGACGTCGCTGGATATCTTGTCGAAAATCCAGGTTTCCTGACGCTCGTCGTCGGTCGTTACGATGTTTGGCGAGCCGAGTGCGCTTGCTACGTCGGCGGCCGACATGCCGAGGCGGATTTCCTTTTGTACCGTGCCGACGGTCAGTCGGTCGGTATCATCCGTGGCACGCACATCCCTCGCATGGTGTGTAGCGCTGCACCCGGTCGCCAGCAGCGCGGTTAGAGCAGCAATGGCGATGGTCTGACGAATCTTCATCGTTTCTTCCTCCTTGGAAACCGGGGTCGGATCCCGGTTTCTGGAAACCGGGGTCGGATCCCGGTTTCCGTGTATTTCGGCCCCTTGCCGGTAAATCACACCATGGACCGGCCGCGCGCCTGAATCATGAGAGTGTTCAGAGGATTTCCTACGGGTCTGTGATGAATAACTGATGAGGCTCGGCAGAGCGCGAAAATTGGGGTGTGGCCGCGATTTCGCAGCCCGATTCGACCGATTTTCAGCCGGGCCCTCGTCTAAATCCACGAAAGACGGACGCAGCGGGCGGATACCTAGGCGCATCCGCGCCCCTGCTGATTCAATCGATGCTAAGAAATCTCTGCTTAAGGAGAGACAACAATGAAAATCAACACCGCAATTTTCAATTTTCTATCATTAGCGAGCGCCGGCCTGTTTCTGGCGACCATTTTCACAGTAGCAGCGGCGACCGAACTCTGCGGCGACTTCGGGGAGTGCAAGGCGATCATCGAGATCAATTCCACTGATGGCGACATCGGTTTCCACTTTTTGATGGACGGCGATGATCTCAATTCGGCCACCATTCGTGGTCCCGATGGCGCCAAGATCTTTCAGGACATGGCGAAAGGCCCAATGACCGAGCAGAAACTGACTGAGACCTTCGCCGAGAGCGCCGAGCCGCTGTGCTGGGAGGCGCCGGGCGAAGAAGATGACTGGGAGGACATCGTTACGCTCGAAGAATTCCTCGAACGTTGGGCCGCCGGCACTTACACCTTCGCCGGGATGTCGGATGACGGTAAAAAATCGGAAGGCGAGACCGAGCTTACATATGAACTGCCCGCGGCGCCGGCCGACGTCGACTTCGACGGCAGCGTCATCAGCTGGGGCGCTGGTGATGATCTCGGCAACTGCGCATCGTATGCAGAGCTAAGCGACCTGGTATCGACGAATGGATTGCCCGCGCATCCGAAAGACGTCGCAGTCGATGCCTACGAAGTGGTTCTCGAGCCGGACGTAGACGACGGCGACCCGACCGGGAGTCTCAAATTCACAATCCGCGTGCCCGGCGACATCTCTTTGAAAGCCGTAACGGTGCCGGCCGACTACCTGGCATCTTTACCTGACGATACGCCGGTGAAGATCGAGGTTGGCGCGATCGGCGGCGACGACAATGCCACGTTCACCGAGGAGGATGGATTCTGTGTAAATGAAGCGGCGGGGTGCGACGACTAGTCGATCCACCCAGCGCGGCGTGCCTAGTAATGGTGATCAATGTATGAGGAACTCGCTATAATCGGCCGAAACCGATACGAGAGCCTCAATACATGCACACGTTTGCTGATCCACTGTTGCGCGCCGCGCAAGTTGCCGGTAACCGCATTGCGGTCATCTCGGAAGACCGCCAGTTCACTTATCGCGAGTTGTTGTCACGCTGTCAGCGGGTCGCATCCGCGCTAACCAGGCTGGGCGCCGAGCCCGGTGACCGCATTGCCGTTCTGGCCGCGAACACCAACCACCATCTCGAGAGTTACGTCGCGATTCCGGCGGCCGGATTTGTCATCGTGCCGCTCAATACGCGACATGCCGAGCCGGAGCTCAAATACGCGATCGAGGATGCTGAGGCCAAAATACTCATTTGTGACCGGGACCCCGGTGGGTTACGCGAACTGGTCGACGCCGTCGTCATGATCCCCGATGAGTATGATGCGTTGCTCGATGCGGCCGACGAAGCAGAGCTCGGGGTTGGCATCACCGAAGACTCGCTGGCGGGCCTTTTCTATACGGGCGGCACCACCGGCGCATCGAAAGGTGTAATGCTGACGCACCGTAACCTGATTGCGAACACCTACCACACATTGACCACGGCGCCACTGGCTGCTGACAGCGTCTCCTTGGTCATGGCGCCGATGTTCCATGCCGCGGGTTCGAATAGCATACTCGGCGCAATCTGGTCGGGCGCCTGCCAGATACCGCTTAAGGTCTTCGATCCGGCAGCGGCACTTGATCTGATCGAGAAACACAAAGTCGCGTACACGCTGGGCGTGCCGGCGATGATTGCAGCCATCGCGGAGCTGCAACACGCCAAACCGCGCGATGTGAGTTCTGTGCAGATCGTCGCGCATGGCGGCTCGCCGATCGCAACTGAAGTCGTGCGACGCGCGGCAGCGGCATTTCCGACCGCGGAATTCATACACCTGTACGGGATGACCGAGGCATCGCCACTGGTGACCGGGTTGCGCAACGAACAGGATATGCTGGATACCGATCGCAGCCGCTCTTGCGGGCAGGCACTCATCGGAGTGCAGGTCAAGATCATCGACGAGGCGGGTAACGAACTACCGACAGGGGAGGTTGGCGAACTCGCGGCACGTGGCCCGAACATCATGAAGGGCTACTGGAAGAAGCCGGAGCAGACCGCCGAGGTTTTGCAGGACGACTGGTACCGATCCGGCGATGTGGGCTACATGGATGACGAAGGTTTTGTCTTTCTCGTCGATCGCGCCAAGGATATGATCGTTAGTGGTGGTGAAAATGTCTACTGCACTGAGGTCGAGGAGGCGCTCTACAAGCATCCGGCTGTGCTGGAGGCGGCCGTGTTCGGCGTACCCGACGAGGCCTGGGGCGAGGCGGTGCACGCGGTCGTTGTGCCGCGTTCAGATGTGACCGCTGAGGAGTTAATCGCCTTCTGCCGCGAACATATCGCGGGCTATAAGACACCAAAGGCGATAACATTGTCGGCCGAGGAATTGCCGAAGTCGGGTCCGGGAAAAGTCCTGAAACGCGAGTTGCGGGAACCTTTCTGGGAAGGACGCGACAGCAAGGTAAACTAACCCGTAATAAACAATGCGCCCGTAGCTCAGCTGGATAGAGTACCTGGCTTCGAACCAGGTGGTCGGGAGTTCGAATCTCTCCGGGCGCGCCATTAGATCAAAGGGTTAGCAAGTTTTCCTTGTTAGCCCTTTTTTTGTTTCCGACACTTTTCCGACAGTTTTCTCGGTCTTCTGACCGATTAGCATCAGGTTCGGCGATTCGTGCTTGCCACGGTTAACGATGGACTCGGCTGCATCGATGAGTTCTCCAAGCTCTGCGGCTGAGTAATGCGTCGTGATATCGCCGATGGCATGGCCGAGCAACGCTTTTCGGGTTTCCAGAGGAACCCCGACACTGCGAAGTCGTTTGCCAAACGTGTGCCGCAAGTTGTGAACGCCTTTCAAGATGCCTTTCTCGACGGGAAGTTTTGCCTTTCGCCATGCCCGTTTCCACGCCGAGTTGTTGAGCTTGAGCATGGAATTACCTCGGTACGTAAATACACAGTCCTTGTGCTTACCACGTCGGGCGTCAACGACGCGACTTGCGATCGTATTCAGCACCACCACCCGTTCCGTGCTGGTCTTGGTGACCGAGGCGGGCAGGATGAAGACCGAGGTCTGCATGCCCGGTAACGCGACTTCCCATTGCCACTGTAGCTGACAGACTTCCTGCTCCCGACAGCCGGTGTTGATCGCAAACAGAACTGCGTCCGCCAGATGGCGGGGCAGGTGCTGAAGCAGTCGATCCTGCTCGGCCCACGACAGGGGATAAGGTTTCGCCTGTTGCCCTTTTATAGAGAGTCGGCTGATCTTCGCCGGTGCCTGCGTGAGCCACGGTCGTCCGTCGTTGTCACGCCAGACTCTGGCGGCTCGATTCAGCACCGTTGCGACAATGCCCAGGGCATTGTTGATCGACTTCGGTGCGAGCCCTCTTTGTCGCTCGTGTTCGACGAAAGGCAGTATCGTGCCGTCGTGAACATGGGCCACCGGCAGACGGCCGATGAAGGGAAAGAGGTTATCAAGATGCATAGCGAATGTGTCAGCGGATGACTTGTGGGCGATCTCGGTCAGATACCGCAAAGCGGCTTCCTCAAAGGTATAGATCACGTCCTCGTGTCGTCGTGCTTTTTCCTCCAGTTCCGCCAAACGGCGGATTAAGATTTGCTCTGCCTCAATGCGAGAAGAAGTGCCCGTGCTTTCGCGGAGCCATCCACCTTCTGCAAAGCGGCAGCGCTTTTCAATCTGCCAGATCCCGCCTTTTTGGCGGAGCCCCGGCATTCGATTGCGTTTTGACATGTGTCGTCCTCCAGTAATGGAGCCTTCGGACGACGCCCGTTGCGTGAGATATAGTCCTCCACCCAGGCGTCGAGTTCAAGGCGGTCGAAGGCGATACCTTGTCGACCGATCGGTATCTTTGTGAGGTAGAGTCGGACCTCGGTGTTGAAGCGGTTGCGATCCATACCGAGATAAAAGGGCGCATCCCGAAGGCGAATGAAGCGCGGCAGTAACGCGGCCGCTCGTACCGCTGGATGGGGCTGGGAGTCTGGCATCAGCAATTCCTCCATCGGCCCGACGGTGTCGGTTCGAGGACCGGGCGACCTGACTTGAGGGGCCCCGGTAGGCCGGTCGGCCGAACCCACGGACCATCCAGTCGTTCGATCCAGTCTTCGCGGTCCAGACTCATGATCAGGAGGCGCACCGTCAGCCAGTGTCGATAACGCGTGCCATGTGAGTATTGGCCTGTCTGTTCCAGCAGGTACCAGCGGACTTGTTTCAGGCACCATTGATCGGGACCAACGTGCCAACGCCGCCAGATGGTTGCGGCGATAGCTCCCGCACGAGCGAGGTGGTGTCGGACGGTGCCGCGCCGTGAGCCCGGCAAGCGTTTCGCTAACAGCGCTTTGGCCTGCCGTTCCGCTGCCCATTGATTGGTCGCCCGGTTCATCGGACACCGCCAATGTAGGCTGCGACAACATCGATGCGTGCGTGGCCCAGTTCCTGGGCGATGTTGTTTCGTGCCGCTTTATCGGAGCAGCGATCGGCCAGCCGTCGACCCGAGATAACCGGTGCGACTGATCCCGTCAGCGTCCGATAACGCTCGCAGGCGTAGGCCGCTCGAAGGTCGTGTAGCTTCTTCAGATTGAAGTCGTCTCGAATAGCTGCCCAGACATGATGGACGCGCGTGTTCCATTGCCGCCAGCTGAGGTCTGCTGGAATCAGATTGCGGCCAGCGCCTTGTGCCGTCGCGGCACGCCTCAGGCAACCCATTCCGATTTTGGTTACGGGCACCCACCGATCGACGCGATGGCCTCGGCCGCCCTTGGTGCCGGCCGTAACATTGACGGAACCGCGTTTGATTGCCTGGCGCAACGCGGCCCTGGCATCGAGCATGGACGCCTCGCGAAGCCGCAGACCCAGCTCACGAGCCAGCTCGACCACTGACGCAATGCGCTCGTGGCCATTCTGTCGGAGCTGATCGGCACTCTGGCGCACAGCCTGTCGGTCGAGACCGGCCGGTGGTTCCGTTCGAACATGCGACCGCTTTCCGACGAGACCAGCTGGCGCAACCCGAACCCGCCGATCGCCACGCAGTGATTCCAGCACCACGTTCACGCTCGAAAGCAGGTTCTGCGCGTACGACACGGTCATGGTCCTGGCGTTCACTTTGTCCGCGAGCCCTGAGCCGTACTGCCGCACCATAGATTGATCGATATGACGCGCATCGCGGACATTGCGCTGCTCGCGACACCACGCGACAAATTGCCGCCAGCGCTCGGTGTGGCCGGCGACGGTCCCGTAGCGCCCGTTGCCGTAGCGGTCTCGCAGTGCCTGTTTGCCGGCCCATGCCATCTGTTTGCCGTAACCAAAATTACGGCGTCCTTCCATCTTGTTCATCTTCCCGTACTCCTTCGGTTTCCTGCTGCTGTTGAGTGATAAACCGCGTTTGGCTGGCGGTCACAGCGCGTGGTCCTCATTGCGAGGCCGAGTAAGTGGTGGCGAATGCCACTGGAGTAAATTGCCGAGCCTCTCCACCCGATGACGACCCAAGAACGGCCGTAGTAGGGATGGGGCTGCGCCAGTCATTCCGTCGACTGGGAGCCGGGCACCGTGTTTTGATGGCTTTTGCAGCATGCGATGCCGGGCAAGAGCCCAGGCATACCGCCAAACTGCGCCAGCTTACGGTCGCCCGTCTCTGTGCAGCGCCGGGGCGCTCACAAAGACGGGCGTGGCGTTTGCAACAGGGTGTCGGGCCGCATTATTGCTGCATCAGGCATCCGGCCTGATGGTGGCAACGACGGCGTAACGACAGTTGCAGTAGTAGAAAATTGCATCAGAACCTGGCGCAAGAGCCAGAGAGTTGATGCAGGGGCTGCCGAGAACAACGCTGCAGACAGCTTGAGGAGAAGGTGAGATCGACGGCTTTCGCCGCAGCGCTAGACCTGTGATCCCTGTTAGCGTTGGGTGCCCTTACTGTTCAGGGCGGGGTGTCGTTGATATACCGCAACGACAACGGTGTAGATGGGAGTACGCTACGTCGACGATTGCGAAATGACAAGCGGAAATAGGGGCAAGAATTTGTCCCCTTTTTCTATTGACATAACAATTCGGATGCATTCGGCCAGAAAAGGTCGGTATCCATCGGCGCGTATTGCTGCGCGATCTCATGGTTCACAAGCAGATAGTTGAAACGGATCGAGACTCGGCACTGGAAGAACTGACCCGATAGGCCGAACGTCTGAACGTCGCCTACTAGATTGTTCGCTGCCGCTAATATCTTGGCGGTCTACTATGCCTACATTCTTTACCCCACAACGCTTCGCGATCTGCTGCCCCAACTCGCGATGACAGACCGGTTTCGCGCTCATTAAAGATCGCCAACTACCGGACGATAAGCGGGCTCTTGAAGTCGCGCAGATCTGGTACAAAGTTGGCGAACGTGTTCGGGTAAACTATTCCCGGCTTTGCGCCACAGACAATAGGAATGGCCTGAAGGACGGTGATCGCGGTGGTGTAGTAGGCTGGTGTAGTCCTGTCCCCCGGGAGGAACTCGATGTTCTTTTCGGCTGACGCCAAGAGCTCGAATTTGCACCTGACAGAAACCGGCTCTCCCTCGATGGTGATTGTGTAGTAGTCACCTGGCAGCAATCCATCGGGCAGATCCCGTTTATCCGTGTACCAGATTTCCTCCAAAGTGATGAATCGCTTGCCGTCGACAATGGCATGATAGAGTAGATTGACGCCGGACCGGGTGCCCTTTCGAATCGTGGTCGGGACCAGTTCGATGTCTTCACGGGCGACGAAGTACTTCTTTTCCGACTCGATGCGGTCCAGCTTGACGCCGAGAATGGCGCATGTACTCGCCAGCGTTTCACTGTAGCCGCGGTCGCCGGCGTTTTCGATCCAGGGCGTTTCCGACAATTCACGCCCATAACCCAGACCGGTGACGAGCATGTCATAGCTTTCGATGGATCGGGTGTCGGCCAACTCCCGCACTTCGATGTGCGAGATGCGGGTTGATGCACCGGTCAGGGTCGTGAGAACGCGCTCGTACAGCCAGCCAGGATTCACACCAGTACTGTGCAAACAGGAGTTGCCTTTTTTGCAGGCGTTTTCCAATTTATCGGCGAGTGCCTGTGAATGATACAAGGGGTACCACCAGCCGATGGAGGTAGATACGTTCTTGCCGGATTCGAGGATTCGGCAAAGAACGTCGGTGGTATCGGAGTCGACGTCGACCTTCGCGCTCATATTCGGACAGAACAGCACGCAATCGGCATCGGCATTGATTATGGTCTCCTGATCGGTGGTCATACGCACACCCATCGAGGGCAGGCCGAGATAGTCCCCCACATCCTTGCCGTCCTTCTCGGGGTTATAAGCGAGTACTCCCACGAGTTCGAGTTCGGGTTTCTTGGCAATCTCGCGCAACAAAGCGTTGCCAACAACCCCTGGTCCCCAAACGATCACACGATATGGCGCTCTCATATCTTTCCCCTTGTACAGTTTTCAAAACGATGGATTGTGCTCGTGATCCTCCAATGAAATCAGTCTGCGTCTAGAGTGCTCAAATGCTATTGAGCCATTCGCCCGCCATCGGTCAGTATCCACGAGCCGGTGGTGAAGGTGGCATCCCGGCACAGATACAGGACGGCGCTCGCGACTTCATCGGAACACCCAACGCGCCCCATCGGATGTGCGCGTTCGATAGCAAGCTTCATGGCCTCGTCCCGCGCCACGAACTTCTCGTAGCCCGGCGTTGATACGGCGCCGGGACAAACGGCATTCACCCGTATCCCCTGCGTCGCGTATTCAAGCGCCACCGATTTCGTGAGCCCGAGCACCGCATGCTTGGTAGCACTGTACAGAGGCATCATCTGCGTACCATGTAGCCCCGACGCCGAAGAGTCGTTGACGATCACACCTCCACCGGACTGGAGCATGTAGGGTATCTGGTGCTTCATGCATAGCCAGACACCTTTGACATTGACATTGAAGATCGTGTCGTACTCGTCCTCAGTCTGCTCGGTCAGTGCTTTGGGGACCTGCTCGATTCCGGCGTTGTTGAAGGCATAGTCGAGGCGACCAAGTCCCTCCATACATTGCTCGAGGGCCCGCTGGATATCGGCTTCTTTGGAAACATCGCCGGTAACGGCAACACAATCGACGCCAAGCGCTTCGATTTCCGCCTTCGCAACTTCATTGCGCTGTGCTCGCCGGCCCATGATGGCCACGTTGGCGCCATTCTTCGCGAACAGTCGTGCCGTAGCCAGGCCTATGCCGTCGTTTCCACCCGTAATGAAGATCGTCTTGCCGTTCATGCCAAATCCCCCTTCGCGATCCCCGGTTGTCGGCGTCTTCCTGTCAACCCGAAAATGCTTGTGAGTTACCACCAATCCAAATGACAGTGCCCGCATCAATTTCGGCTTGGGCCAGTGTTCTTGCCGATGTCCGGACGCCCAGACGGGGACGCGCCAGAAAAATAGTACTTCATCCGCCAGCGATACGCGAGCTTAATTTAGACATAAAAGAAAAATATGTTTAAATGGTAGTCTCGCTACACATACTCTGTGGCGAGGCCGGGTTCCCGAACCGTCCGCGGCCAAGAGAATGAAAACCTCACGAACAGGAAACCTATAGGAAACGTGATAAGGAGCACCGGTAATGCTGAGCAAATTCGACGAAATGCTGTGCCACCAGACGCCCACTACATTCGATCACGTCGCCGACAGTGGGGATAACTGGCGGGAAAACGTCTGGTGTTGCGCACATGACACGAAGGGACAATTCTTTCTGAGTTCCCATTTCGGTATCTCAACCAACCGCAACGTGATGGACGCCTCGGGCTTGCTGACCGTTGACAACAACAGACAGTACAACGTGCGGGCCTCGAGGGAACTTCGGCCTCACAATGATGAGGTACGTGTCGGGCCGCTTTCTTATCACATCGTGGAAGGAATGAAGACCGTTACGTGGATACTGGAAGAAAACAACTACGGGCACAGTTGGGAGGTGGAATTCGAAGCCTGCATGCCGCCCATAGAGGAAGTTCCGCAATATGCCCGCAGCCGGGGCCGCCTGATCGAGAATATTTCCCGTTACGCTCAGACGGGTCGAGCCAGGGGTTGGCTCAAGGTGGAAGGCAAGACCCACGATATCAAGCCCGACAACTGGCTTTCCCACCGCGATCACTCATGGGGCGTTCGGTGGCAGCATAATCTTTACACAGAGGCTCAGGGTTTCCAGCCTCCTGTGCCGCAGTACGGTTTCCTCGGAGACTGGCACATCTTCCAATTCGACGACTGGTGCGTTTGCTCAAGCCTACGGGAAGACCATAACGCCGAGGTGCTTGATTTTACCGGTAGCATTGTTTACCCGATCGGCGATCCAAGAACCGCATTACGGCTGGTCCGTGAAGAGCATGACTTCCGGCTGGTTGCGGACACCCGACTGCTGGCTGGCGCATCGATCAGTTGCGTTGCGGCAGATGGGTCACGTAAGGATATCGAGATACGGCCAATTTCGATTATTTACCTGCAAGCCGCGGGTTACTGGCCATTCAAAGGATTCCAATTGGGGCGCTGGATGGGGGCGAATTGGATGGACGGTGAAAGTTTCGACATAACAAACGCTGAGGACATGAAAGACGTCTCTGCGGCGCCCACCTTTGTCGTTGAATGCCGTTGTGGCGATGAGACCGGCTACGGAATGATCCAGTTTGGGATTTACGGCAAGCACGCAAAGTACGCACCTTAGGCTGAGAGAGCGCCATGACAGATACTATCGATCTCAACGAAGTCCGCGAACAACTCGCTCATTGGTTTTCAAAACAATTCCCCCAAGCGACTGAGATAACAGTCTCTCCCTTAAAAGCGCCCGGTTCCGGCTCATCGAACGAAACCTTTTTTTTCCAATTGGACAGACAAGAGGGCGGCGAGACGTACTCACAGGACCTGGTTATTCGTTGGCCGCCAAAAGGCTTTCTGGTGTTCCCTGAACATTCCTACGACATGAAAAAACAGTACCGGCTGTTGCAGTGTCTGGCGGATACGCCTATCCCGACAGCTCAGGTCTATTGGATGGAGGAAGACTCCTCGATACTGGGTGCACCTTTCTACATCATGGAAAGGGTGGACGGATGGGTTCCCGGCGACTTTCCTCCTTATCATATTCAGGGTCCTCTCTTTGCGGCTTGCGAGGCAGACCGGGCCAAAGTGTGGCGGGGCGCGATAGATACCATGATCGAGATTCACGCCCTGGACTGGCAGGCCGCGGGATTGGATTTCCTCGGAAGGCCGACGGCCAAGGGATTTATAGAGACCCAAGTGGCCTTCTATGACGAGGCCTATCAGCAAAATGACGAATCGTTGCCGCCAATATTAGCGGCAACGCGGGAATGGCTGCTGGACAACAATTTTTCGCCAACGCGACACACCTTGTGCTGGGGCGACGCACGCTTGGGCAATATGGTATTTCGCGATTATGAGGTCGCAGCGGCGCTGGATTGGGAAATGGCCTGTATTGGAGATCCGGAATCGGACCTGGCCTGGTTTGCGCACATCGACTGGGCCTGCAGTGAGGGGCGCCCGACTGACCCGTTTGACCGTATGGCCGGACTTCCAAGCATTGAGGAAACCATTGCTTACTATGAGCGCAAGACGAATAGAAAAGTCGAGAATTTTTCCTACTACGACGTCTTCGCCACATGGCGAATGGCCATCGTCTACACCAGGATAGAACAGGACGCTAGATACCTTGCGCGATCCGGAAAATCGAAAGAGATGATTACCAGGACGCATTTCGAAAAATTGCAGCGTCTAATCGGTATTTAGCATAGAAACTAAACAAAGTTTGGAAAAGTGTTTAACTTCATGCTAGAGTTTGCCTCCCAAAACGGCAGATATTCAGGCAATGACTACAGCAACAGGACTTGCAATCCGTTTTCTTGGCAGCGGCAATGCCACGTCGCAAGATCTGGATAATTCATCCAGCGTTTTGGAGCACTCGGGTTCACCATTGCTCCTGATGGATTGCGGTCCGACGACCGTCCGAAACTACGCCAGGCAGTACAACGGCGGAACGCCAAAAGCGATATTCATTACGCATACACACTTTGACCATATTGGTGGACTCGAAGGCTTGTTCTATGACAATTGGAACAAGTGCCCCGACTCTGAGCTCGTCAAATTGTATGTCCCGGCAAAGATCGTTAGTCAGTTGCACGGACGTATCGCCGAGAATTCCAATGTTCTTGCGGAAGGTGGCGCGAACTTCTGGGACGTATTCCAACTTGTGCCGGTAGGTGAGCAATTTTGGCACGCGGACCTGCGCTTCTCCGTTTTTCCCGTTCGCCATCACGAGTTTCAAAGTGCGTATGGTATTGCGCTGCCGGGGCAGTACCTCTATACCGGCGACACCCGGCCAATCCCAGAGGTTATCAATCGATTCGCTGCTTGCGGGGAACTGATTTTTCACGATTGTGCGTTGCATGGAAATCCGTCGCATACAGGTGTCGATGAGTTGCCCATATCCTATCGTTCGGACCAGCTACTGCGCTTCGTGCTTTATCACTACGAGTCGAGACAGGCTGGCGAATATCTCCGGCAATTGGGCTATCGAGTAGCGATCCCTGGAGAAAGTTATCCCCTTGGCTCTACGGCCGCCGATAAGTCGGCGGACAGCGCCGTTCGCACACCCTATTCTCTGTCGTAGAGCCCGGTATTCGATCAGTGTCCGCTTGAGAGACCCGCATGTCAGGAACAGGAAACCAGGAAACGTGGTCGCTGGGGCAGCAGGACACTGCAGTCGATGCCCTGAAACGGGCGGTGACGCGGCATCCTGAGCGCATCCTGCTGGATTTTGGCGGCGAAATGTATACGTACGGAGAGGTAGAGAAACTCTCCAACCGTATGGCACACGCACTTTCCTCGCTTGGATTGAGCGAAGGGGAGACCCTCGTGAGCATGTTGGATAACAACATCGATGCGGTTATCAGCTGGCTGTCCGTAAACAAGCTGTGTGCGGTCAGTGTGCCAATTAACACCGCTCTGCGTGGCAAGTTTTTGGAGCATCAGATAAACGATGCGAATTGCAGGATACTCATCTGCGAATCCGATTATCTCGATCGCGTAACCAGCATCGCTGCAGAACTCCCCAATCTGGAATTGATTCTGTACCGTGGTCGACCCGCAGAAATTCCCGATTGCGGCGTAAGAATTGCAGCTCTGGACCTGCACCGTGGCGAAAACGAAGCGGAACTGGATAGGAAGCCGAATCCCTGGGATCTCGCCTGTATCATCTATACGTCCGGCACCACCGGGCCTTCGAAAGGCTGCATGCTCAGCTATAATTTCATGTGCAGTCTCGCCCGATTGCAGCTGCGTGCGGGTCCGGCCACGGAAAGCGATATCACGATTACGCCGTTGCCGTTGTTTCACATGAATGCGTTGTGTGTCGGCATCATTTCCAACGTCCTTGTTGGCGCCAGAGTCGCCATTATCCCACGCTTTTCGGTCTCCAAATTCTGGCCTGAAGTGGAACGCTCGGGCGCCACAATTGCGTCTATTCTAGGAGGCATGGGATGGTTGCTGGCCCAGGCTGACGATAACAATGCAATGAAAAATTGTTTTGGGCAGATTCATACAGTGCGCGGGAATCCCTTTACCGAGGAAGCCAAGAAAATCTGGCGCGAACGCTTCGGTGCGAAGCAGGTGGGCGGTAACGGATATGGCCTGACAGAAGCTTGCGTCGTTACCTCATTGCCCGCAGGTGAATACGCCGCGCCCGGATCATCCGGGAAGCGTATACCGGAATATGATGTGCGCATCGTCGACGAGCTCGATCGGGAGTTGCCCGCCAACACGCCGGGGGAAGTGATAGTCCGACCACTGCACCCGGATATCATGTTTATGGGTTACTGGCGCCGACCTGATGAAACTTTCAAGTTGATGCGCAACATGTGGTTTCACACAGGGGATATCGGCAAGTTCGACCACGATGGGTTCTTCTATTTCGTCGATCGGAAGAAAGATTACCTACGTCGGCGTGGCGAAAATATTTCGAGTTTTGAAATGGAATCGGCATTCTCCGATCACCCTGATATTGCCGAAGTTGCGGTGCACGCAGTTTTGTCCGACAAGGGCGAGGACGATGTCAAGGTAACCGCCGTATTGCAGCCTGGTGCAACGTTGACGGAAGAGGCGTTGTTCCACTGGTCGATGGACGTCGTGCCCTACTATGCGCTTCCACGTTACGTCGAGTTTCGCGACGCTTTGCCCAGGAACCCCCAGGGCAGGGTGCTCAAATACCTGTTGAGGGATGAAGGGAAAACGCCCGGCACCTGGGATCTGGATGATACGAATATCAAGGTGGCCAAGCGCTAACAGTATGATTAGTTCAAATCCAGGGTGGTTGGCGATTGCTGTTTCAGAGGAGGTCAGCTCCGAATCACCTCTTGCTGCCGTTGCAGCAGGTCAAGACCTTGCAGTTTTCCGTGACAGCGAGGGAATTGCACGAGTGGTCGAGGATCGCTGTCCGCATCGGCGGGTACCCTTGACCCTTGGCAAGATTATCAATGGTTCTATTCGCTGTGCGTACCACGGCTGGACCTTCGATGGTGCCAGTGGCTCCTGCGTTGACGTGCCTAACCTGGGCGCCAATGAGCGCGTTTCGCGGACCTACTGTGTCAAAGCCTATCGGGTAAGCGAGCATCAGGGTTTCGTCTGCACGTGGTTAGGCGAGGGAGAGCCTTCGCTGGAGCTGCCTTTTCAAAACTCGGATTTTGAAAATGCGGAATCAGTGACGTCGGGTAGCGGGACGGTCGCGTTGGGCTACGACAATTACTTGGAGGTTCTTCTCGATGGACCGCAGGTCCTGTTTGAAATTCCTGGCGTTCGGTTTACGGACTTCTTCCTTGGAGATGCAATTTTGAGCGACGGGCGCATCGTCCTCGATCGGGAGGCAGAGTGGGGCGCCGCGAGCAAACCGGTTGCGATCAAAGTCACTGACCGTCCCCTTATTCTCAGAACGGAACTGAATACTGCAGGTCATGAAGCCATATTCAGGCTTCTGGATGATTGTGAAAACCAGCTGGCGATGCTGTTGCTCTCGATTGCCGAGGGCAAGCGCGGTACGACGAGATTCTGTTGGCGGTTTTACAGGTACCGCAGTTTCAAGACCGCTCAACCGACCAAAGCCCGACTGTTATCTGTTGGCAGGGAGGCAGTGATAGTGCGATCGGCCATTGATGGCAGTGCTATCTCCTCGCTCCTTGTTGGTCCCTCATTTGATTGCGCCGCCCTTACGGCAACAGCAAACGGCAGTTCGGCATTTGCTGAACATGGATGTAATTGACATGAACGCACCGGCGGCCAGATCCGAGACATCCGATCCACGTGGTACCGGGGCCGACTGGCTGCCGTCGGAGTATGACCTGCGGGACACCTGGTTTCCTGTTGCTCATGCCCCGGATGTTGGAACGCGCCCATTGTTGCGTGTGATTCACAACCGGCACTGTTATCTGTGGCGCGAAAGCGGCCAGGCTGTTGCCTCGGAGTTTCACCCGGCGAAACTCGAAGCGATGAATTCCGGATTTAGCGCATTCACCGATGGTTCCGGCTTTTATCCGGTAGCTGAGCGTTACGGGTATGTCTGGGTCTGGCATGGAAACCCGGCCAGCGCCACGATCGACTTGCTTCCCCATATTCCTTTTCTACCGATGGATGGCAGCAACATTCCCTCTTATATGCGTACAACTGTGCGCTTCGATGGTTGCTCGCCTCTTTCTGTAGAAAACTTGTTGGATCTTACGCACGCTGACTTTCTTCACGGCGAAGTGGTCGGCGGAGAAGGAGAGGCAGATTCCGATGAGGTGGAATTCAGCTACACGTCGGAAACCGTAACGCGCACCCGTATCGTGGTCCGCAAACCGGTATCTCCAGTGATGCGCTGGGTCGGAGGTGTTCGCGCCAAGTATCAGGATTTCCGTTCTACCCTGCATGTACACTTGCGCAGTGGCGTATGCATTTCCTATCCGCGCTTCCGACCGGGTTTCGATATTCCCAATGTGCAACCGTTCGTGCCGAGCGGCAAGTATCGATCACGCGTTAACCAGATATTCAATCTCCACGCCGCGCCCACTCCATTCCGTCAAATCATGCCGCGTATGGCCTATGTTGTTGGGCCTCAGGACAATTCCGTGATCAGGCCCCAAAATCCCCGGTACCTGGAATCGAGCGAGAGGCGCGATCTTCACTCCCGCTTCGATGGACCCGGTGCACGTTACAGGTTCTTGCTCAAAAAGCTCTGGTTGCGTCAACAGCAAGGTGATTTCTCTTACGGGGGAGACGCGGACCCTGGTGAGGACATAACAGCGATTTTGGGTATGGACGGGCCCGCTAAATAGAACAAAAATCGACAAGGTGTTAAACTAAGCTCTATTTAGTGACTGCATCTGCACTATTTACAGGCCTGTGAGTAGCAGAGTGTCGCCGGAGTAAGGGATCGTATTCGCAATTCAGGAAGCAATGTTCATGGCAAAAACATCAATGCAGAAAACGCAGGCAAACTCTGACGATCAGGTGTCTGATCTTGCGGTGCAGCGCGCGCAGCGCACCGAGTTGGCCAAGGCAGGTGAATCTGGCGATGCGCCTCCTGCACCAGGCAAGAGACGCCGCAACAAAAGGTCGGCAAACACGATCCAGGCCATTTTTGATGCCGCCGAGGAAGTCATTTTGGAGTCCGGTGTAGATCGCGTATCGATTCTCGCTGTGTGCAACGTTGCAAAGATATCCCGCGGCACGTTTTACCGTTATTTCTCCTCTCAGGACGAGCTTCTCGACGGATTTTCTCGCTTTAAACGGGATCGGTTTCACAAGGCTCTGAGCAAAGCCGTTCTGCCATACACTGATCCCGATGAGCGTTTTGAAGCGCTGATTCGTTATCTCGACGAATACCTGGAAAAGGGTCAGGCGCGCAAATTGTTGACGGTTGCCCCCAAGTACGCCTTGGGTTGGTTCCAGCGCATATTTCACGATTCCATAACACGCTTTCAGGAAGACCTGCGAGTTGTCTTCGATGCCTGGGATGACCGACTGTCTGTCCGTATTGACCGTGAATTGGTTTGCGAGATGCTCATTCGCTACATTCTCAGTGAGCAACTGGTACCGGCCAGCACTGAAGCGCGAAAGGCGTTGCCGAAGAAAATCAAACGTATGGTCAGGGAACTGATTGCTGCGAACAGCAATTAGTTACGACTATTGCAATAGACTTTGCTCCCAAGGAACGAAAACCAACCATGCCCTCATCCACTGACTATGATGCTGTAATCGTTGGTGGCGGGCACAATGGCATGACCACCGCATGTTACCTGGCGGCAGACGGGAAGAAAGTCGTCGTCGTCGAGGCGCTGGACAGGGTGGGTGGCATGTGCACTTCCGACTATCTGATACCGGAAGCGCCGCAGCACATGATTCACCCGTGTGCGCTCGACCTGATGTCGCTGCGGGTGCACCCGATGGTGCCGGACGATCTCGAACTGGCACGACATGGTTTTCGTCAAGCAGCAATGCTGCCGGGCTACGTCTACCTGCACCCGGATGGCAACTCGTTGGTGTTTGGTAAATCTCCTGAAGAGACAGCTGAGGATATTCGCCGGTTCTCGGAACATGATGCCGAGGAATTTCTGAATCTGATAAAGGTCGTCTATGCCTTCATCGATATGGCACTTCCTCAAATGAGAGCCGATCCGGCCAGGCTGAATTTCGGACCCAAGCTCAAATCACTGGGTGCACTCCTGAAAAATATCAGGCTCAAACCGGAAATCATGGCGCTGATCAGCAGCCCCGCCTATACGTCCATTATGGAGCGGTTTGAGCATCACATTACTCAGTCGGCGCTCTGTTGTCTGCTCGGCGCAGCTGGCCCCATTACCAGCGAAGGCTCAGGAATCTATTTCGCCCTGCTTGGCTTCGTTCAGCGTTTCGGCCTGGGCCGATCGATCGGCGGAATGCAGAGCTTATCCAATGCATTTGCGTCGAGACTAAAGGAAGTCGGTGGTGACCTGTTGCTGTCGACGAGGGTTACCGAGATTGTGGCCGAAGACGGAAATGTTAAAGGTATCAAGCTCGAAGATGGGCGAGAGTTGAGTGCCAAAGTCGTCGTCGCGTCCATACATCCCAAGCAAGCTCTGGAAATGGTGACACCAGGTACGCTCGATCGGCGGACCCTGACGCGGGTGTCGTTGGCCCCGGCAAATGCGCATGGCGCATCGCCAATGAAAGTGGATCTCGCACTGAGTGGACAGGTCAGCTACAAACGCCATGAAAAGTCCAGACCGGATGGAATTGGTCTCCGTAAAAGCGGCATTCTCATCGGTACCGTCGAAGCGGTTCTCGACAATTTTCGTTGCGCCGCAAGGGGAGAAGTGTCGAATATGCCGTACCTGTGGGCGACGGTGCCGTCTGCAATGGACCCCGGTCAGGCTCCCGAGGGACAAGATGTGGCTTATCTCTACCCCGTCGCCATGCCGGTGGAACCAATAGATGGATGGAACGCTATTCGTGAGGAGGTGGGCCAGATGGTGATCGATCACGCCAGCGGGTACATGGACGGCCTGAAGGATTATGAGATTGCGCGTCGAATAGATGTTTGCTCCGACTGGGCAGAACACTACAACGTGCACAATGGTTGTGTCGTACACATCGATACTACCCCTACGCGCTCCGGAACCATGCGGCCTGCCGCCGGTCTTGGAGGCGACGAATTACCGGTTGAAGGTTTGTTCCTGGGCGGGGCTGGTACAGCACCGGGCGGTGGCGTGAATGGGTTGCCCGGACGGATCGCAGCTGGTCGCGTGTCGCGTTACCTGAAGAAATAACCGGCGCGTCAGGTACATTTAATCAAAGGAATAATTACGAGAGGGACAAGCATGGCCGATCAGTCAGTGTTGGACACTCCATTGGAAGAGGCCTTTACGGCCGTATCTGAAATCTATAAAGGCACGGGTATTGACATCCATCAGGCCTGTCGCGATATGCGAGAGAAGTCGCCGATTTACGAGGGTGACTTCATCGCCCAATTCGGCATTCCGACCAACGCAGGGTTGCAGCAGGGAACGAGGCCGACGTTTACACTGTTCAAGTATGCAGATGTCATGCAAGTACTCCGTGACGCCGATACTTATACCAGTGGTTTCATGGCCAAAGGACTTACATCGTTATGGGACGGTCTTATTGTTCTCGCACTGGACGGTGACGAACACCGCCGGATACGCGCGATGTTGCAACCGGCGTTCATGCCGCGAACGGTTAACAAATGGCGGGGAAGAATCGATGAATTGATTCGCCGCGATTTTCTCGAACCAATGGTTCCGAAAAAGAAAGGCAATCTGATGGTACCCGGTCTGTATTTTCCGATCCGTGTAATGTATGCGCTGATGGGTTTTCCGGAGGATGATCCCGAGCAATACAACAAATTCGCCGCCTGGGCACTCTTCATGGTGGGCGGCAACCAGATTGATCCCGACAAGATCGAAGAGGCGAAAAAAAATGCTGTAGCCGCGGTAAAAGGACTGGGCGACGCGATCGAGAAGATCGTCGTCAAACGCCGCGCTGAAGGTAGCGGGGGAGATGATCTCATCGGCCGCCTGTTACGTGCCGAATACGAGGGTCAATACCTTACCGACCACGAAGTGATTACATTCGTGCGATCATTGTTGCCCGCTGCGGGTGAGACTACGACACGGACGCTAAGCTGTATTCTGACGGTTCTATTTAACACACCGGGTCTCCTGGACCGGGTTCGCAATGATCGTGGCCTGATACCCAAGCTTATCGACGAGGCCGTGCGCTTTGAGCCAATTTCTACTTTCAAGGTCCGTGAGGCGGCCAAGGATGTTGAATTTCATGGAGTGAAAATTCCCAAGGGCTCGTTCATTCAATGCATGGTGACATCCGCCAACCGGGATGAAGAGGTTTTTGAGAACCCAGACGTCTTTGATATCGACAGGATCCCGAAGCCATCATTCGGTTTCGGTTTTGGCCCACATATGTGCATCGGCCAATTCGTCGCCAAGCTGGAGTTGCATTGTGCGTTGGATGCGATGTTCGATTTGTTCCCGAACCTGCGCCTCGATCCTGACAAGCCGACCCCGAAAATCGAAGGCGCCCAATTGCGCGGGACGTCAGAAATACACGTACTCTGGGACTGAAGTAATAATCGGCAGCCACAACTCGTAGAAGGACAGCTCATGCGTTATTTTGAAGAGATTCCCCAGCGCGGTGATTTCGCTTATCAGTGTCTTGTAAGTCCGCAAAAGGTCAGCGGTGCAAAACTTGCCGATCTCCGCGATCACTATGGTCTCAAGCTCACCAAACACATGCCGTTTGGCAGCTTCCGCGACGATGAGGGACACATCTATTCGATGGCGAGAGCGCTCAACGCGCCCGGTAGTACACCCAACCCAACCAAGTTTCTGTTTCTCAATACCCGTGTAGACAATGACAACATTCGACTTGATGCCGAAAAGATGGCACCCCGAGCCACGACGATGTTTCCGAAGCGTTGGCTGGAAAACGATACGGCTTACTGGTCGAGCCTTGAGGACGACAAGGGTGGCGGTTGGCAAATTTCGGCTTCGGGCGAACGACTGACCTGGAAGGAAGATGGACTGTTTGAAATCGGCGGACCACTTATTGGCAATGGTATGCAGTGGTACCTGCCTGGGGAAGACTGGAGTACGTTCTACGTATCGCAGCTTTATGACGTAACTGGTGATTGTGACGGTCGATCGGTAAAAGGCATGATTGCCCTTGATCAGGTCTGGATGGCGGAAGGTGGCGCCATCCACTTTAAAAAGGACCTGGTTGTAAATAACAAGATGCATGTCATCTGGTGGACATTTGCGACGATTTACAAAGACGGCAGTTGGGACGTGGGTTCATTCATGGTGGGCCATGAATATCTCGGCTACGCGATATTTCAGAATGACAAAGGTGAAGTACGCTGCACCACGGATATCGAAGGTGAGGTGAAGCACAAGCCGGGCAGCTATTTTGCGGAGAGCGCCTACATTGTTCTCGACGGAGAGGAAAAATGGGAGTTCCTGCCTGACCCCCGGGGCGAGATGATCGATTTTGTCGGAGGCTTCCCCATTACTGCCCAACAGGAGGGTCGCTGGCGCAAAGTCGGGGATACACGGGAGCCTGACCGTTGGTATGCCTGGGGAGAGTCAGATCGTCGCAACGGTTCTGCGCGAAATGTTCGCGGGGCCGATCTTGAGTTGGAGGGTTGATATGAGTACACCGGACAAGACGCAGATCGAAGAGTTTCTGCACGGCCAGATCGCCTGCTGGAACGCCGGTGATAAAGATGGTTTCTTCCAGTGGTACAGGAGAATGGCCGAAAATAGCCTTACGATCGAATACGTTGGCAAGCAGAGCGGGGACGGCTGGGGAGTCCTCGAGAACATGTGGGAACAAAACCAGGCGAAGATCGAGATTGAGGAGGTCGCGATGATCGCAAACGGTAACGAAGTCGCTTGCCACAATCGCAATAAGGTGAGAGGGGCGGACATAGCCATCGACACCATAGAGATTTACCGGTTTGACGCTGATGGTGATGTGTATGTCCGCTACTTCGTTAAGCAACCAGCCGAGTAGACGTTTCTAATCTAAACAGATTTGCAATATCTGTTAATTCCTTTAGTCTGATTGCCAACACAATACTCATTGGCTGTCGGTTCAGACTCATGCCTCGAATTCCGCCCTTGCCATTGGCGACAATAAAACCTCCTCTTGCGAATGCCATAAACGATGCGCGGCAATCCGGCGTCCTCAGTTCTACCTTGCCGGTGAGGATCTGGGCACATCGCCCTGAAACGGCAAGCAATTGGCTGGCGACAATCAACTCGTTTTACTCCAACAGCGTGCTCGATGATCGGCTGCGCGAACTGGTGAGATTGAAAATCGCCTCATTGACCAAGTGCGAGACATGCCAGCTCGCTAGAAAAAGTGCTGCCGTCAGTGATGAGGATATTGCCTGCCTAGCTGCCAACAACGATCGCTTCACACCGGCGGAACAATCGGCACTGACATTCGCTGAGTTATTTGCGGCTGACTACCAGTCAATTGGGTGCACCGAATTTGATGCCCTGAAAATACACTTTTCGATAGAAGCGATTGTCGAACTCAATATGTTCTGCGCGCTGATGCTCGCGGGCGGTCGAATGACCTATGTGCTCAGCGCCTATGAGGACGACCCGTGACGTCGTCTCTTTGCGATGTTTCGGCGGTCTGACGACCCAGCGTGATGGCCGGCTTCGAATTCGAGGATACCTGGCACCTAAAACGCGTCCTGATCGTCTTAGTAAGCTGCCAGTTGGGCTTGCATGCTTGCATGTACGGCATGAGGGTGGCCGTGCCACTGCAGGCACTAAGCCTGGGTTATAGCGAGCTAACGGTCGGGTTGCTGGTGGCCTGTTTCGCTTTGATTCCGGCACTCTTGGCCATCGCTTTCGGACGTTTTAGCGACCGGGCCGGCTATCATCGGCCGCTGCGAATTGCCGCAGGCATGTCGATAACAGCGGGGCTTGTGGTGGCTCTGAACGAATCACTTCCCGCACTTTGTATCGGCGCGGCGCTCAGTGGAGCAGGCTCTGGCTTTGGCGTCATCGTTATCCAGCGTACCGCCGGCAGAATGGCGTCGACACCTTCGGGGAGACTCAATATATTCAGCTGGATTGCGGTGGCGCCTGCTATCGCCGGGGTGGTCGGCCCCACGCTGGCTGGCGTAGTAATCGATTTCGCGGGGTTTCGTGCGGCATTTGCCGTGCTCGGATTACTGCCGATACTCACTGTTCTGTTAGCCGAATTGGTGCCGAAGGAAAAGGTCGACCGTGCCGCTGTGGAATCCGCGCCGGTGCGTGGCGGAGTTCTCGATTTGATCAGGCGAGGTCAATTGCGCCGCTTGTTGCTAATCAATTGGATTGTCGTGGCCAGCTGGGACGCCCATGGTTTCGTCATTCCCATTCTCGGTCATGACAGGGGCTTCAGTGCCTCAGCCATCGGCGCGATTTTTGCTGCCTTTGGGGCGGCATCGATCATCGCAAGATTCTTAATACCAGTATTTTCCAACAAGCTATCACCGCGGATTCTGATGGCCGCGGCTCTTTCTCTTGCGGCAGCAGCTTTCGTCGTCTATCCAATGTTGCGCCCTGCCTGGGCTATGGCATTTTGTGCATTCGCATTTGGCCTGGCGCTTGGCGGCGTTCATCCCACGATACTGGCAACGCTGCATGATTTGGCTCCTCGAGACAGGTACGGGGAGGCGCTGGCAGTTCGCTCCACGATGACGCAACTGTCCATGACCACCATGCCACTGGTGTTCGGAGCGGTCGGCGTATCCCTCGGGGCTCCGGTACTACTCTGGGCGATGGGCTGCGCGCTTGGCGCCGGCGGTTGGCAGTCTTTGCGACTATTCTCGATTCTGGACGCTGAGGACAGGGGTAGGACGGCTGGTCCGTGAGGTCTGCGTTTCTCGAACACGTCGAGATTTCCGGAAATAAGTTGAACAAATAGGAGCAAAGTGTTTAAATAATACCTTGAGCCGGACTAACGCTCCGGGGTCTGGATAGCAGGACATTTGAGGAATCATCCAATGACAGGTGAAGCAAATAAAGGCCTGCAACGAGCCTTCGACGGGGTCGCTGACCACTACCGCGGCGAAGACGTCGATCTGTACCCGATCTTCCGTGAAATGAGAAGAAATTCCCCGGTCATCGCGGAAGATTTCATGAGTAAGTACGGCGTTCCTAATATCGCTGGCCATGACCCTGATCGACCCACTTTTGCCGCCTTCAAGTACAAGGATGTCATGGCGGTCCTACGCGACGCAGAAACCTTTACAAGTGGCTTTATCGCAGCAGGCCTTGGTGCGTTTGTTGGCGGATTGATACTAACGGGGATGGACGGCGAAGAACATCGTAAAGCGAGGGCGCTGCTGCAGCCGATATTCATGCCAAATGTAGTCAACACTTGGAGGGACACGGTGATGGACCCCATCATCCGTAGCGAGTACCTGCTACCCATGGTGCCGGATAAGAAAGCGGATCTGATGCAGTTCGGTATGCAGTTTCCGGTACGACTCATATATTCCCTGATTGGTTTTCCTGGCGATCAACCGGAGAAGATCAATCAATATGCGGCCTGGGCATTGGACATTCTTGCCGGTCCACAGCTTGATCCTCAAAAGGCGACGAAAGCGAGAGACGCTGCGTTTGCGGCTGCAAAGCAACTATACGATGCGGTGATCGAGCGAGTTGTAGAAGTCAGAAAAAGCGGTGGCGAAGGTGGCGACCTGATTTCGCGCCTCATTCGCGCAGAGTATGAGGACCGGCGCCTCGATGATCATGAGATTGCGACATTTGTTCGCTCGTTGCTGCCCGCAGCAAGTGAGACTACGACCCGTACGTTTGGGTCATTGATGGTGCTTTTGCTCGAGCGGCCGGATGTTTTGGAACGGGTACGCAGGGATCGGGATCTAGTACCCAAGACTATTGATGAGGCCATTCGTTTCGAACCTGTGGCGACCTTCAAGGTTCGTCAGGCGGCAAAGGATGTCGAACTTGGCGGCGTCAAGATCCCTAAGGGGGCCATGGTTCAATGCATCGTAACCTCAGCCAACCGTGACGAAGACGTATTTGAAAACGCTGAGACATTCGATATCGATCGTGCGATCAAACCTTCGTTCGGCTTCGGCTTTGGTCCACACATGTGTATTGGACAGTTTATAGCCAAGAGCGAACTTCAGGTGGCACTCAATGCTGTCCTTGATTTACTACCTAACGTTCGATTCGATCCTGATCAACCGAAGCCTGTCATCACAGGCGCGCAACTGCGTGGCCCGAACACGGTACCGGTGATCTGGGATTGAGTGGATCTGTAACAATCCGGAGACACCTGATCCAGGACTTGCGGCGCGTCCGTAAGGCCCAACTGACCTAACATTATCGGAGTAGCCATCATGGAAAAGGAAGATTTGATTCTCGTCAGTGTGGACGATCATGCTATTGAGCCGCGCGGCGCTTTTGATCGGCATATGCCCGAAAAATTCAAGGGGCGTCAACCCAGAGTGGAAAACGTCAAAGGCAGGGACGTTTGGCTGTTTGAAGGTGATGCTACCGGCTATATGGGACTCAACTCCGTGGTTGGCCGCCCGAAAGAAGAATACGGTATGGAACCTCTGGGCTACGAACAAATGCGCCGCGGCACCTGGGACATCAAATCCCGCGTAGAGGATATGAATGCCAACGGTGTGCTGGGATCGATCTGTTTTCCAACGTTCCCGGGTTTCGCGGGTCAGCGGTTTCAGAAGGTGGCGGACAAGCAAGTCAGCCTGGCCGCGATCCAGGCATACAATGATTGGCACGTTCACGACTGGTGTAATGTCGCTCCCGGCCGCTTTATTCCGCTGATGATAATTCCCTGGTGGGACGCTCAAGCTGCAGCGGTTGAAATCAAGCGCATGGCTGACCAGGGTGTCCATGCAATGACCCTGTCCGATAACCCTACCATGCATGGGTATCCCTCAATTCACCGGGAGCATTGGGACCCGGTATGGAAAGCCTGCGCAGACAACGACGTGGTGATTTGCTGCCATATCGGTACTGGCGTCAAGGCGGAACATGCTTCGGACGATTCACCGATCGATGCGTGGATTACATCCATGCCGATATCCATTGCCAATTCCGCCGCTGACTGGTTATGGGCACCGATGTGGAAGAAGTACCCCAACTTGCGCATGGCCCTATCAGAAGGTGGCATCGGCTGGATTCCGTATTTGCTGGAGCGAGCCGACTTTACCCATAGTCATCACCACAGCTGGACCCACTCTGAGTTTAATGGCCAGAAGCCTAGCGACATTTTTAACAAGCACTTCATTACCTGTTTTATTGAGGATGCGTTCGGGCTTCAGAATACCGATGCCATCAACATGGATATGGTGACCTGGGAGACTGACTATCCGCATTCTGATTGCACCTGGCCTGAATCGGCTGACGTCTTCTGGGAACAGGCGAAACACCTGTCCGATGAGCTTATCAACAAGATCACCCACATTAACGCTATGCGAGAGTTTTCCTACGATCCGTTTTCAATACTCGGCAGGGAGAATTGCACAGTTGGTGCACTGCGTCAGCAGGCAGCTGATGTAGATACCTCGCCGTCAAAGGGCATGGGTGGCGCTGCGCCCAAACGTGATCCGAACAAGCCGGTAACCTCCGGGGACATCAACAAGATGTTTGAAGAGGCGGACGCCCAGACTGCACTTTGATTGAGACGGCATTCCGCTCTTCCTGGCAAACCACGGTTTATCAGGAGAGCGGTTTGTTTGGGCAATTTTTTTTGGATCAGGTCTGATGTCCATAGAGCAATTCACCTATTGTCGCATCCCAGACGATGCCGAAAAGTTGCGGGAAGACGTCAGATCGTTTTTGAATGACTCCCTAGGCGACTATCCCGCCATCCGTCGGGCAGATTCCTGGATGGGATTTGATGCAGAATTTAGTCGCAAACTAGGTGCCAAGGGATGGGTCGGCATGTCCTTGCCAAGAGAATACGGCGGTGCCGATGCTAGCGCGTTTTCCCGTTACGTCGTCATTGAGGAGCTGCTTGCGGCCGGAGCCCCGGTGTCCGCTCACTGGTTCTCCGATCGCCAGAGCGGCCCACAGATAATGCGTTACGGAACTCCTCTGCAAAAAGAATTTCATTTGCCACCGATCTGTCGCGGCGAACGCTATTTCTGCATCGGTATGAGCGAGCCTGGTTCAGGCTCCGATCTCGCGTCCATAAAATCTCGTGCGCGATCGGATGGAAATCGCTGGATACTTAATGGTCAAAAGGTCTGGACGACCAATGCTCATTTGGCTCATTACATGATTGCGCTGGTCCGCAGCAGTGACTCGGACAACCGTCACGGCGGCATGTCTCAGTTCATTATCGACCTTACGCTCCCTGGTATCAGCGTACGCCCGATTAAGGATCTCACCGGGCGCGAGCATTTCAACGAGGTCTTTTTCGATGATGTGGAATTGTCCGGGGACGCGCTGATCGGAGAAGAAGGCCAGGGTTGGGAGCAAGTAACTGCCGAATTAGCCTTCGAGCGCAGTGGCCCCGAGCGTTTCCTGAGTTCGATTGCACTTATAAATACACTCATTGCTGTTGTCGGGGAAAATCCCGACAAGTTGCAGGCGAAAGAGATTGGCCGTCTCACTGCCCGGCTGCTGACGCTGCGCAACATGTCCCTGGCGGTGACAGCACAGCTGCAGGAGGGAAGGGACCCCGCCTGGGCGGCGTCCTGCGTTAAGGACATGGGTTCTGTGTTCGAACAGGAGATACCAGAAATCGCCCAATTGCTCACAGAGATACGGCCGGCGGCCGATGGTGGTTGTGATCATGCCCAGGTGCTGGCCTATCTCACCCAACAAGCTCCGTCATTTTCGTTGCGCGGCGGTACCCGAGAAATACTTCGCGGCATAATCGCCCGGGGCCTGGGGTTACGCTAATCATGAGAGAAGTCATTGAATCATCGCTCGAAAAGCTTCTAATCGACCACGTGTCGCCCGATCGTGTTCTTGCAGCAGAAGAATCCGGCTGGAGCCGGTCTTTATGGGATTTACTCGATGAATCTGGCTTTGCATTGGCAGCGTCGCCCGAAAGCCTCGGTGGTGCAGGTGCCGGCTGGGACGACCTCTTCGGTGTGATGCAACTCTGCGGGCGTTATGTCCTGCCATTGCCGCTTCCGGAGGCTATACTGGCGAATTGGCTATTGGGTGTCTGCGGACTGGAGCCCCGCGAAGGCTCGTTGTCCTTTGCTTCCGCTAACGACCTTTCTCGCAATGGTGCTTCTGTCAGCGGAACCGTAAAACAAATTCCCTGGGGCCGTCACGTTGCGCGGATTGTCGCCATAGTCGAAGAAGATTCTCCCACCATCGTGGTGCTGGATACAACGCAAGCTAATAGAAAGAACTTGACTCTCAACACCGCCGGGGAGCCCAGGGATGATCTGATTTTCAACAAGCAGGCGCCGATCGTAACTGCGCCACTCGCAGACGGTCTCGACGCGCGTGTATTGCAGGTGGGCGGTGCCATGATCCGCTCCGCCCAGATCGCCGGAGCTCTTGAAGCGCTTTTGGGCATTTCCTCCGAATTCGTAAATGAGCGGGTTCAGTTCGGCAGACCTATTGGGAAGTTCCAGGTTGTTCAGCATCAGCTTGCGGTGCTTGCCGAGCATGTCGCAGCCGCCCGCGTTTCGGCGCAGGCGGCGTTTGCGGAATCGAGTTCGGATCTCGCGACATTGCAGATTATGGCGGCCAAGATTTGTTGTACAGAGTCTGCAAGTATTGGCGCGTCAGTTGCTCATGGCGTACATGGTGCAATTGGTTTTACTCACGAACATCCGTTGCACCTTATCACCCGACGCCTTTGGTCCTGGCGCAGTGAATTTGGTACGGCCACGTACTGGTCCGATATTCTGGGCAGATCCGTATGCAAGGCCGGAGCTGATGACTACTGGCCCTCAATAACAAACGGAGTACTCAGGTAATGCCGCCTTTCCTCAAGACAGAACGGGACGGAGCCATACTCAATGTGACGATGAACGATCCCGAGACACGCAATGCGCTGACTCGACCCGAGCAGTTTCAGGAGTTCGTCGATCTATGTGACAACGTGCGCAACGATCATTCGGTGAAGGTGGTAGTCCTGACCGGTGCAGGGTCAGCCTTTTGTGCCGGTGGCAATATTAAGGACATGCGCGACCGCGCCGGAATCTTCGCCGGCGGACCTTATGAGCTGCGTGACAGCTATCGCAATGGCATTCAGCGCATACCGACTGCGCTTTACAATCTTGACGTTCCGGTCATCGCCGCGATTAACGGAGCTGCCATCGGTGCCGGACTGGATCTCACCTGCATGTGTGACGTGCGGATCGCAGCCGATAGCGCCAGGTTCGCTGAAAGTTTTATCAAACTGGGGATCGTCCCCGGCGACGGTGGGGCGTGGTTGCTGCCCAGGGTGATAGGTATGCCAAGAGCCAGTCTGATGGCGCTTACCGGTGACATGATCGACGCTGCGAAGGCTTTGGAGTGGGGGTTGATCACAGAGGTGGTAGCTGCAGATCGTCTTGAAGAGGCCGCCATGGACATTGCCCGTCGCATGGCGGACAACCCCTCGCATGCACTACGTCTGACCAAGCGTCTATTGCGAGAGGGACAGCACATGCGGCTGGAGTCTCTGCTGGAAATGTCTGCAGCGTACCAGTCACTCGCTCACCACACCGAAGACCACGGCGAAGCTGTGGCAGCATTTCTCGAAAAACGAAAGCCGGAGTCCAGATGAGAAAAGTATTCCGTGACGATCACGAGATGTTTCGTGACCAGGCCCGTCGCTTTATCGACACGGAGATCACTCCGCACCTGGAGCAATGGGAGAAAGAAGGCATAGTGCCAAAGAGTCTTTGGCTCGATGCAGGCCGTACCGGGCTGCTATGTAGTTGCGTACCGGAAGAATACGGCGGCCCCGGAGGCGACTACGGTCATTCGGCGGTAATGATTGAAGAGCTTGCCAAGGTTAATGCTACGGCCGTCGGCTTCACCACGCATTCTGAGATTGTGGCCAACTACATCGTTGCCTATGGCACGGAAGAGCAAAAACGAAAATGGCTGCCAGGCATGGTGTCCGGTGACATTATCGGAGTGCTGGGTCTCAGTGAGCCCAGCATAGGCAGTGACCTGCGCGCCATGAGAACCTTATTCACAAAAGATGGCGATAACTACACGGTCTCCGGGCAAAAGACCTTTATCACCAATGGTGGCAATGCCGACCTGGTTGTAGCCGGAGGCAAGCTCGATCTCAACGAAAAACATCTCACTTTGTTGTGCGTGGAAACTGACCGTCCCGGTTTTTCGAAAGGCAGACTGTTGGACAAGATTGGCCTAAAGGGCCAGGACACCGCCGAATTATTTTTCGACGAAGTGAGGGTGCCGGTCGGCAATCTCCTGGGCAAAGAGAACGAGGGATTCGGTTACCTTACACGTCAACTGGCCTGGGAGAGGCTGATTATTGCGATCAGAGCCGCTCAGTCCATTGAGTCGATGATGGCTGAGACCATTGAATACGTTAAAAATCGTCATGTTTTTGGCAAGACCGTTTTCGACTTCCAGAACACGAAGTTCAAGCTGGCAGAGGCTAAGGCGAAGGCTACGATGTTGCGTGCGTTTGTCGATTCATGTCTCGAAAAAGTGATGGCAGGTGAACTCTCCGCCGACGAGGCGGCGATGGCCAAGCTGGTGAGTTCGGAGATGCAGGGGGAGTTGCTGGATGAGTTCTTACAACTTCACGGCGGCTATGGTTTTATGAGCGAGTACCGAGTAAGTCGTGCCTGGGTAGATGCGCGCGTGGCCAGGATTTATGGCGGTACATCGGAAATCATGAAGCAGATTATTTCCCGAACCCTTTGATACTCAGGCCTTTCCAGGCGCGGATCCGACGCTCTTTTAACGCGCCGCCGGATTCGTTCAGCCATTTTTTCGTCAACGAAATGCATTCAGGGAATAGCGATGAACGTCGATCAAGCCACGGTCGAAGATAACGGATTGAGGCAGGTAAGCCTGCACGACAAATACACCCAGTCCAGTGGGCGCATTTATGTCAGCGGAATCCAGGCCCTGGCTCGTCTCCCGATGCTGCAAAAGCAACGGGACAGGCAAGCAGGGCTGAATACCGGCGGATTCATCTCCGGGTACCGCGGGTCGCCTCTCGGCGGTCTCGACATGGCATTGTGGCAGGCCAAAAGACTTCTTACCGAAAA